>Ga0316209_1000285_pt1 | contig 99080 bp, 84 predicted proteins | sample 6monopyrite_MG_FD_204945 | JGI IMG/M metagenome (GOLD analysis project Ga0316209, IMG submission 204945) | Microbial mat bacterial communities from mineral coupon in-situ incubated in ocean water Damariscotta River, Maine, United States -... | ecosystem: Environmental > Aquatic > Marine >... | reverse complement strand
AGGGAAACTCGCTTCTCCGAGGTAATCTGGGCCGAGAAAAACCTTGGCGCGGCCAGGCAACAGCGGCATTTCACCGGTGTGGGTCACCTTGGCACGTAAATACGCCTTGTCGGACAAAGACGGAACCACATAACGCTCAGGGCGCACTTCCAAAGGAAGCTCACGGATGCGGAAACGATGCGCCTCTCCATTGCCACGCACCGAGGATCGACCCGGCAGCATGAATTGAGTGGTGATTCCAAAATCACGCACCGAAACTTCTGGGGCCGCCAAGTAACCGACCTCCGCCTCGGGAACTTCAGCCCGCATATCGTCGCCCCCCGCTGCATAGCCCAAGGATTTTATGCCACCGCGCATACGCGATCGGCCATAACTGCGTAATGGAACTCCAGGCGGATCCAATCCTAAGTTTGGCATGCTGGTGCTCAGCAATAGCTCCACGCCATTCCAATCTTCACCAGTCCGTTGTGAAATTTGTCCAACCAAACCCACATTCACACCGGTTAAATCTGGCGCCACGCGGACATCGTAAGCCGGCTCCCACCATGCGCCATCGGACAGGTAACTCAAACGCAAACGCACTGTGCTTACGCGCTCTACAAAAATAGACATGCGCACTTCGCGATAGGTGCGAGCGCCACTTTTTTGCATGAGCCCGAGTTGGGTTTCAATGTCCTCAATCTTCTCATGCAACTGAGCCCTCTCGCGCTCCTTGGTTGCAACTTGACGATCTAAAGAAGACATCTCGGCCTGTAGATAATCCAAGCGCTCTTTCAAATCGACCGGCAACATTCCGCCTACGGTTGGATCTGCTTTCTGCGCCTCAATCAAAGCCATCAAAGTCGCACGCGCCGATGCAATGCCGGTCTCATCACTTTCAATCATGCGCACTTGCCACTGCAGGTTCTCAAGATCCTTGCGTAAGCCGTCCGCATCGCTCCCTTCAAGAGGAGATCCAGAACGGCGCCGCAATTCCAATCCTTGAATGACGACATCGCCTTGCAGGACTTCGGTTTGGAAGGAGCTGATTTGAGCAGACATCGGCAAGGGTCCAATAACCACCGTCATCGGTCCGACCCCGGTGACCGGAACCTCCACGATCCGCTCCGCCAGCGCCGTACCTGGATAAACCGTGACTCGGTCAAGCTTCGAGTCCGCCTGAATGGTTTCACCCTGGGGGGCGGCCAACAATGCTCCACAAAATAGGAAAGGAATACAAAGGGTGAGAAGGCGTAAGTCCATGACTAGGGTATTCTATGAGGTTCTGATGGAGACCGTCCCCGTGATTGGAGCTGGCTTGGCTGGTTCGGAAGCTGCCCTGCAACTTGCAGCGGCAGGTTTTCGCGTAGTACTGCATGAAATGCGGCCGATTGTGCCGACCGCAGCCCACGAAACTGAGAACGCGGCAGAGTTAGTTTGTTCGAATTCCATGGGCTCAAATCTGCCCGATCGCCCCGCCGGCGTACTGCAGGAAGAACTACGGATTTTGAACTGCCAGTTGCTACCGATTGCCCACGCAACCTCGGTGCCGGCAGGCGCAGCGCTCGCGGTGGACCGCGATGCCTTTGGAGAAGCAGTCACCGCAGCTCTCGAAGCGCACCCCAATATTGAGTTGCGTCGGGGCGAGGTTTTGGAAATTCCGGAAAGCGGACCGTGCATCATTGCGTCGGGGCCGTTGACATCGGAATCGCTGGCCGCATCTATCCAACGACTTACAGGCGAAGAGCATTTGGCCTTTTTTGATGCCATCGCCCCGGTCGTCCTTGCCGATTCGGTCGATCGCTCGGTGGTGTTTGAAGCCGCGCGCTGGGGCAATGGTGAGCCGGACTACCTCAACATTCCGCTCAACAAAGAAGAGTACAAGGCTTTTATCGATGCCTTGCTAGCCGCCGACAAGCATGAGCTGAAGGGTTTTGAAGCGGAGGACCCGCGCGCCAAGCAGTTTTTCGAGCGATGCCTCCCGATTGAGATTCTTGCCGCCCGAGGTTTTGAAGCGCTGCGTTTTGGCCCCATGCGCCCCGTCGGTCTCGATGATCCACGCACCGGACGCTGGCCTTGTGCCGTCATCCAACTGCGACGTGAAAACACGCTTGGCACGCTTTACAACATGGTCGGTTTTCAAACCAACTTGAAGTACGGCGATCAAGAGGCCTTATTGCGTTCCCTGCCCGGCATGCAAAACGCCGAGTTTGCGCGCCTAGGCAGTATGCACCGCAATACTTTCCTCGATAGTCCCAAAATGCTCACTGCGAACCTCGAGTTCCGAGACCGCGAGGGTCTGTTTTTCGCCGGACAAATCACCGGCATGGAAGGTTATTTGGGCAATATTGGCAGTGGATTGGTGGCCGGCCGCAACCTCGCCCGTCGCCTTCAAGGCAAAATGCCGGAGCCGCTTCCCCGCGAAACTTTGCTGGGTGCGCTGACCCACCATGTGGCCGAAGCTCCCATTAAGGACTTCCAGCCGATGAAGGCCCAGTTCGGCCTTTTACCTCCTTTGGTGCCGCCGCGAAAGAAAGACGAGCGACGCCCTGCCTATGCCGCGCGCAGTGCTGCGCGGATGGAAGAATTCAGGCATAATCAGGCCCCCGAAACGGCGACACCCGCCCCATCCCGGAACCATGCAGACCACCTCTGAGATTACTCCTTTCGTTAACGAGCCCTTCACTGATTTCTCCGTCGAGGAGAACGCAGCCGCATTCCGCGCTGCACTAGAGAAGATCTCGAGCTCCCACCCTATTGTTGGTCGCCTTTGGATCGATGGCGAAGACAAAGAAGGTGGCGCTGGCACATTCGAATCTACCGACCCAAGCCAAACTTCGCGCGTGGTCGCGAACTGCGCTAAGGCAAACCGCGAAGATGCACTCGCCGCCATCGCTGGCGCGCATAAGGCATTCGGCAGTTGGTCTATGAAGTCCGCGGAAGAGCGCGCCGAGTATTTGTTCAAGGCTGCGCGCACCATGCGTTTGCGCAAGCATGAGTTCAGCGCGCAAATGGTTTACGAAGTTGGCAAGACTTGGGCCGAGGCCGATGGCGACACCGCCGAAGCCATTGACTTCCTTGAGTTCTACGCGCGGGAAGCACTGCGTTATGCACGCAAGCAACCCATCACCCCAACTCCAGGTGAAGACAACGAGCTGGTTTACATTCCACTCGGCGTAGGCGTAGTGATTCCACCTTGGAACTTCCCACTCGCAATCCTTGCCGGCATGACCACCGCAGCTTTGGTTACGGGGAACACCGTCGTTCTGAAGTGTGCTTCGGACAGCCCTGGCATTGCAACCATGTTCGTCGACCTCATGAAGGAAGTCGGCCTACCTGGCGGCGCACTTCAGTTCTGCCCAGGTGCAGGCGCTGAAGTCGGCAACACCCTAGTCGAACACCCACTCACCCGTTTCATTACCTTCACCGGTTCTGCGGAAGTTGGTAAAGGCATCTACGAAAAAGCGGGCAAGACTGGCGAAGGCCAAATGTGGCTGAAGCGCGTGGTTGCAGAAATGGGCGGCAAGGACTTCATGTTCGTCGACGAAGATGGCGACGTCGACAAAGCCGTGGTTGGCACGCACGCGGCGGCCTTTGGCTTCCAGGGCCAAAAGTGTTCTGCATGTTCCCGTCTGATTCTTCACGAAAAGATTCACGATGAGTTCATGGAGAAGTTCTTACCGCTGGTTGAAGCCACGGTTGCAGGACACCCTGCAGAACAGAATACCTTCCTTGGCGCCATGATTAACGAGAAAGCTCTCAACGGAGCACTTGCTGGCATTGAAGCGGCTAAGAAAGAAGGCAACACTCTGGTTGCTGGTGGTGAGAAAGGCGAAGGCGAAGGCTGGTACTTGCAGCCCACCGTATTCACCGGTGTGGGTCGTAGAGACACCATCTTCCAAGAAGAGCTTTTCGCTCCTGTTCTTGCGGTCACGAAAGTTTCCAGTTACGAGGAAGGTGTAGAAGCTGCCAACGACACCGAGTTCGGTTTAACCGGCGCATACTTCAGTGCCGATGAAAGCAAGTTGGAGCGCGCCAAGCGTGATCTTCACTGCGGCAACTTGTACCTAAACCGTAAGTGCACCGGCGCTTTGGTTGGTGTGCATCCTTTCGGTGGCTTTAACCTGTCCGGCACCGACTCCAAAGCCGGCGGACGCGACTACCTGCTCCTATTTATGCAGGGCAAATCGATTACGCGTGCCACCAAGTAAGGGCGAGACCCAAAACCGACGGGTAGAACCGGTCCCGGATACGTACGACCCTTCCGAGGTCTATGATCCGGGATCTTCCGCCCGTCCTGGTCTTGCAGTGTGGCTTATGATTGGGCCAACCTTGAGCATTTTTGGTGTTCTCGGATGGTTACGTATGGTTTCGGGAGTGCGTTACTCCACGCAACTTGAGTTAGACGGCGGCGCATTATTCCTAGACTTCTTGTTGTTGGCGCAATTCCTTGCGGCGCATTCCTTGCTCGCACGCGGTTGGGGACGACGCCTTCTAAATCGCCCCTTTGGCCCTGATGCAGAACGTCCGCTTTACGTTTTAGTCACCGGACTAACTCTGGCGACGATGACCTATTTCTGGATCGATACCGGCCCATTAGTTTGGCGCTGGTGGGGTTGGACTTCCATCCTTCCGCGGTTACTTCAAATCCCTGGGGTGATTTTAGTTTTGAGCTCGGTATTCGCCATCGGGGGCGGCGGCATGATCGGCATTCCTCATTTGCGCGCACTGGAACACGGTCGGCAAGCACCCAAACAGGAATTCGTGGCTCTTCCGCCCTATTCGTGGATTCGCCAGCCGCTCAACCTTGGCATCTTGATGATCCTCGTTGGTATGCCGGAAGTCACGGTCGATCGCCTCTTGCTTATGCTTGGCATGGGCGCATGGATACTGCTCGTGGCACCCATTGAAGAACGCGATGCCGAACTGCAGTTTGGCGAAGGATTTGCCGCTTACAAAGCGCGCACTCCGCGATGGCTACCGCGCCTGCGTTTGGGTGATAAGGAATGAACCGGTCTTGCATAGAGGAGTTGCGCCAGGTGGTTGGCGCCAGGCATGTTCTGCAAGATGCCGCCTCGCTCCTGGCTTATGAATCCGATGCCCTAACTCTATTTCGCTGCAAGCCTGCGGCGGTGGTTTTGCCCAACTCCACGCAAGAAGTCATGGCGGTGATGCGCATCCTGCATCAGGAGCAAATTCCCTGTGCGGCGCGCGGTGCAGGCACTGGCTTAAGCGGCGGAGCCTTAGTTCCGGAAGGTGGCGTGATTCTTTCGATGACGCGCATGAATCGCATTTTGGAAGTTGCCGAAGAGGCTCGTTTTGCGCGGGTGGAACCAGGCGTCGTCAATCTCGATTTGTCAAATCGCGTCGATCGCTTGGGGCTTCGCTATGCGCCAGACCCGGCGAGCCAAACCGTCAGCACTCTCGGCGGCAACGTAGCCGAAAACGCAGGCGGCCCGATGTGCTTCCTACATGGAACCACCTCCAACCACTTCCTTGCCGCCGATGTGGTGCTTGCCGATGGCAGTCTCCACCACTGGTCAACAGCCGATGATTTGGACTTACGCGGCTTCCTTTGTGGATCGGAAGGCACGCTCGGGGTCATCGTCGCGCTTACATTGAAGCTGATACCGAAACCTGCCAGCATCATCACGATGCTTGCCGGCTACAAAGATGTGCCAGAAGCTTGTGCAGCAGTTGCGGCTATCGTTGCACAAGGCCTTCGGCCGGTTGCTTTAGAGGTGATGGACCAAAAGGCGATTCAGGCCGTCGAATGTTCGGTTTATCGCGCCGGATTGCCACTGGATGCGGGTGCCGTGCTGATTGCCGAGTTAGAAGGCGACGTGCTTCATGTGGAAAAGGAACAAAGTCGTTTGCAAGAGGTGCTTGAACAGTTCTCCCCGATTCGATTAGAAACCGCTGCAACGCCCGAACAACGTTTGGCCATCTGGAAGGGGCGTAAAGGTTCTGGCGGCGCCATAGGTCAACTCGCGCCAGATTCTTATGTCATGGATGGTGTTGTGCCCCGCTCCAAACTTGCCGAGATCATGGCCTTCGTGGAGCAAATCGAGGAAGAAGTCGGCTTGCCGGTTGCAAATCTTTTTCACGCGGGCGATGGCAACATTCACCCCCACTTTGCCTACGATGCGCGCGACCCCAGGCAATGCACTGCGGTCGAAGAAGCCGGTGCGAAAATCTTGCGCAAGTGCCTGGAGCTTGGTGGCTCCTTATCTGGAGAGCATGGAATTGGTTTAGAGAAACAGCATCTAATGCGTGAGCAGTTTGGCGAAGGCGAAATCGCTCTCATGCAACGTTTACGCCGCGTGTTCAATCCCGATGACTTGCTGAATCCAGGAAAAGGTCTGCCCCTTTCTCGCGGATGTGCGGAAGCCTTCCATCGGCACCGGAGGGGTGAGCATGCCTAAGTTTGTACACCCTGATTCGCGTGAGGCAATGCGCAGCTTACTTTTGAAAGCACAAGGCTTGGGCCAAGCAGTCATGCCGTGCGGACAAGGCACTCGCTTGCAGCGTTTTCTGCCGCACGCTACCCCCGATGTGTGGTTATCAGCCTCAAACTTGCAGGAAATGATCTGGCTAGATGTCGAAGATCAAACTTGTTGTGTGGAAGCCGGCATGTCACTGCATGCACTACAGAAAGCCTTAGCACCCTTTCATTTACAGCTCGATATCGTGGCACCAGGTGCGCAGCTTGGAACTTTGGGTGGCTTGTTTATGTCGCGGGAACCTTCCTTAAGCGAGGGGCTCTGTGGGCCGACGCGCGACCATGTACTCGGAGCGACTTGGATGATGGCCAACGGCGCCATTCTGAAGAGTGGTGCGCGCGTGGTGAAATCAGTCGCTGGATATGACGTCACCCGCCTACTTCTTGGCTCACGCGGGCGACTGGCCATCTGCCTGGACCTTACTTTACGCCTACGCCCTTTGCGGCCGGACTCCTTTTGGATGGTGTTGAACAAACGCGACCTGGAAGCCCCGGCCATGCGCACTTTGACCTGGGAGCTTTGCATACCCCATCCACAAAACCCTGAGCAACTCTGCTTGTACTTGCAACATGCGCAACGCAATTCCATTCCAGCGCAAGATGCCGAAGTGAAATCATGCAAGATGGCGAGGGATAATTATCTACGCGCTATTGAGCAAGGCAAACACGACTCTCCACTCCCATCCGACTCACCCTGGTTGTCGGACATCGCGGAAGCCTGTGCGCCAGGTGCACCGCATTTTGGAGAACGTCGATGAAGGTTGATGCGCAAGCAACCCCCGATGGCTTCCCCCGCCCGGAAGGTGACACAAACTTACCCTGTGACAGCAGCGCTGGCTTGCCTGGTATGCTCGACTGCATGCACTGCGGTTTATGCTTGCAGAGTTGCCCGACCTATGTCGCCACGGGGTTGGAAACGGATTCCCCTCGCGGCCGCATTGCACTTTTGCGTGCTGAAATAGAAGGACGTATCGATGCACCCGCCATCACACCTGCATTAGATCGCTGTGTGCAATGTCGCGCCTGCGAAACCGTCTGCCCCTCCGATGTCCCCTATCACTCCTTGCTGCAAGGGTTCCAGTCGCGGAATCCAAACCGCAAAATCACCCGACGCCTCAACTACTGGTTCGGCTCCACCCGACGTCTTCGCGGCATCGCATCGCTGGCTCGTTTTGCGCAACGCACTCGGCTTCTGCAACTTGCTGAAAAAATTGCACCGCCCAAACTGCGTCGCCTAGCCAGTGCTCTCCCGCAAAACGCAACCGCCTTCCATCCGACGCCAGGCCAGACCTATGCAGCAGTGGGCGAACCACGCGGCGCGGTACGCCTGCATTTAGGCTGCGTCGATTCCAACTTTTTTGGCCATGTCCTGCAGCAAACCATCGCATTGCTCAACCACGAAGGATTTGCCGTTTCTATTCCGGCACAGCCCAGTTGCTGTGGAGCTCTAGAAGCCCATTCCGGAGCAGCGGACATCGGACGTATCCGTGGTGCCGACACTTTAAAAGCTCTCAGCGGTTTCGATGCCATCCTCATGACCGCTGCCGGCTGCCAGGCCTTCCTTCATGAACTTGATCCGCGCGAAAAGGTGATGGACCCTATTGCGTTTCTGCTTGAACAGGGCATCCGCAGCGAAATCCACCCCCTGAAGCAACGCTTGGTATACGATCCACCTTGCCATAAACAAAACGTACTCGGCAACCCCGATGCCGCTCTAGAAATCCTTCGACAGATTCCGGGGCTAGAAATTGCTGCACATCAAGAGGCCGATTTGTGTTGCGGCGCGGGTGGTATTTCCTTTCTCCGAGAAGCGGAACTCACCGAGAACATCGGCCTGCGTAAAGCACAAGCTTTGATCGATGCCGCTCCTCAAGTTGTGGTCAATGGCAACTCAGGATGCCGGATTCAAATCGAATCTTCTTTGCGCAAACTAGGTTCCGACCTAAACGTGGTTCACCCGATCCGTCTGCTGCACCACGCCATCGTCCGTGCCTAACGTTCCACGGCACCAAAGAACATGGTGCATGCGGTAAGAACGGTAAGCCCTAGCAAGACTAAAAACACCCGGATCCATTTCTTGTGCGATCGCCGCGCGCTTGGATGATTGCGTAACTTCAGCCCGCTCATCACCAACGGCACTAAAGAAACTAAACAGGATGTTGCGAAAGTTAGGTGCACGTTCAACTTCCACGCAATAAAGGTGTAGCTGCGACCGTACATTTCCGCTTGGATAATCGCGAACACCAAACTGATGATCGCAAGAACCACTGTCACATAGTGCGCTGGTCGCACCCCGCGCTTGCCAGTCCATAAGGAAAGGCAAACGAGCGCCACCGTAAGGGCGAGGTTGCTAAGGAACAGAGGCGTGTTCACGGCAGGAAGGGTAACATCGCCGCATGCTAATTTGCGCCCTGACCGTCCTGGCCGCCTCCACTTTCCAGGAACCTTCCCCACCGGCCGACGGGCCCTTTCTGATTACTGAGATTCAGGCCTTTGCCCCCGAAGGCACAGTCTCCATGGCAACCGGCCTTCTCATCCACGCCGATGGCAGCGTAGATTTCCTCACCCCTCCGGTCGACCCTGCTGCCTATCCGCATGCACGAGTGATTAAAAGCGAAGAAGACTGGATGCTGTATCCAGGATTGGTACACGCGAACTTCCCATCGGGCCTTGGTGAGACACCCAAGAATCCCTATGTCGGCACCGCAAGTGACCCGACCGTCGGCCCGATTCCCGCCATGGAATACGGAACCCACAACAACTTTTACGCTTGGTTGAGTGCGGCTGACTTTGCTGATTGGGACGCAGAAGATGGCGATGACTGGCGCACTGCCGGCTTCACCAGTGGAAGTTTGCTTCCTAACCGTGGCTTGCTGCAAGGGAAGGCCTCCCATCTTGCCCTAAATGGTTTGCCATTGGCGGAAGCGCTTTACCAACGCAGTGGTGCCGATTTGATGTCGTTGCGTGGCGCAGGTGGTTACCCCAACACGCAAATGGCAGCGCTCGCTATGTTGCGGCAGACTTTGCTCGACCAAGACATGCCGAACCTTTCACCGGATTTGGTGCTAGGTGATTTTGTTTTAATACGCGCAAACGGAGCGCGGCAGATTGAAAACATTTTGGATTTGCATCGCGACTTTGCTGCGCCGGGAAGTCGCTGGGTTGTTTTAGGTGGACATCAGGCATGGAAGCACGCGGACCGCTTCAAGGAGCAGAATGTGAGTGTGCTTTACATCTTGGATTTGGAGGAAGCTCCGGAATCGGAAGAGGATTTAGAGGCCGCAAAAGAAGAAGAGCGCCCGTATTGGCAAGATCCACTAGATAAGCGCGATGAACTGCGGCGTATGCATCGCGAGCGCGTGGACGACTATTTAGCTTTACGTGCTTTGGATGTGCCCTGTGCCTTAGTTGCGCCAAAAAAGTTAAGCGACTTGTGGGTGGCCGTAGAACAGTTACAAGGAGATACAGGCTTGCAGTTAACTACAGCACAAATTTACGAGGACCTTTCTCTAAGCGCCTTGAAGCTCTTGGAATTCTCGACTCCAGCTTCAGACTTAGTCATCTCGCGTGGTGAGTTTTCTTTTGAAGAGCCCGATTTGGCTTGGGTGTTCAGTAAGGGACGCGGCTTTGAGTATCCGCAAGATAAGGAAGATGAGTCGGAGGACGATGGCAACAGCGAAGGCGATGACGGTGAGAATGGGACCGCCGATGCCGTTGCAGGTGTCTGGGAATTGACCGTTGAAACTCCCATGGGTGAGCAAGAGTTCTCTATCGACCTTGACCCGGAATCTGGCACGGTGGAAATTTTCCAAACCGACACCCCGAAGGATCGCGCGGAAGGCACCAGCGTGAAGTTCAAAGGCAATCAAATCAAGTTCGGCTACCACGTTCCGGAGCCTGAAATGGATACCACCCTCTTCTTAAAAGTCGAAGGTGACAAGATGCGCGGCAAAATGAAAACGCCATTTGGTGATGTCCCCTTATCCGGAGAGCGCGGAAAGGGAAACACGGCCGTCGCCAAAAGCGGAGAAGGAGAGGCCTCGGATGAGGATGATGCGAATGGAGATGGAGATGCAGACCAGGAAGAGGAAGGCGCGATTGCTACCGGACACCCGGAATGGCCGATTGAGCGTCGCGTAGACCGATTCCTACATTCCGATTGGGCGCTCGAACACGCCGATGTTCTCTTTCAGGGCGCCACGCTTTATCGCCTCGATGGCACCGCACCGCACATCGGAGACATTCTGATTCAAGATGGCCTAATCACTGCGGTTGGCAATTCCATCAGCGCGCCGGACGATTGCGCTGTGGTCGATGCCAACGGCTTGCACATCATGCCAGGCATTATCGATGCACACTCCCACCTTGCACTTGACGCTATCAATGAAGGCAGCATGTCGATTACTGCGGAGTGTCGGATTGAAGACATGATTCATGCGGAGAACGTTGGCATTTATCGTGCGGCTGCTGGCGGCACATCGTTGGTGCAATCCTTGCACGGCTCGGCCAACCCGATTGGTGGTCAAGCTGCCACTTGGGAGTTGGATTACCTGGCAACTTCGATCGAAGAACTGCTAATTCCAAATGCGCCGCGCAACATTAAGTTTGCTTTAGGTGAAAACGTGAAGCAGTCCAACTGGTCGGGTGCATGGGGCAAACGATTCCCGAACTCGCGGGTTGGTGTGCAAGCCACCTACCGCAGAGCCTTCCGTGATGCCGAAGACTATGCCGAGCGTCGCCGTTTGGCGGAAGCTGGTGACCTACGAGGTTTCCGTCGCGATGTACGGCTGGAGGTACTCGCTGACATCCTCGACAACGTGGTGCACATTCAATGTCACTCCTACCGCGCCGATGAACTCCTCATGTTCCTCGCCATCTGCCGCGATTTCGGCATTCAGCGCCCGGTTTTCCAGCACGTTCTGGAAGGCTATAAAGTGGCTCCTGAACTCGCGGAAGCCGGTGCGATGGCATCGACCTTCTCCGATTGGTGGGCTTATAAGTTCGAAGTGCGCGACGCCATCCCATGGAACGTTTCCATTCTGGATAAAGCGGGAGTTGTGGTTTCGATTAATTCCGACTCCGATGAGATGATTCGTCGCCTCAACACCGAGGCTGCCAAAGGCATGCTTTACGGCAACATGGGCTGGGAAGCCGCGATGGCGACCTGTACTTTGAATAGCGCCAAACAACTGCGTCTGGAAGATCGCTTAGGCAGTCTTGAGATAGGCAAGTACGGCAGCCTCACCATTTACGATGGCCCGCCGATGTCCGGTTACTCGCGCTGCATGATGACTTTGGCGCGCGGCAAAGTGATTTACGAGGCGCCGGAAACCTTAGATTCCAGGTGGTCCGATTACAGCGATGCCGTCGCTGCATTCGTCAAGGCCGATGCCCCGCAACAGGTCGCTGCGGAATCAGGAACTGACTCCGATGACTTGTCTGGCTGGGTTAATCCCGAACAAAGCAAAACCCTGCAAATCAACGGGGTCACCATTCACCCGATGCATAGCGAACCTTTCTTTGGCAGTGTTCTGGTGGTCGACGGCATCATCACCAAAATCGTAAAAGGCAATCAGAAGTTCCGCGCGCCGGTTCGAATGGAAAGCGAGGGTGTCCCCCTCAATGACTCTGATTACCATCTCTACCCCGCGTTCATCAATGGTCTGGATCGGACCGGAATCTGGGAATTCGGATCAGTACGCGCTTCACGCGATGACATTGAAACTGGCACGGACCAGCCAGACCTAAGTGTTGCTGCCGCCGTGCATGCTGATTCCGATCACATTCCAGTGACGCGTCAACACGGAGTGGCTTACGTCATGGTGCGTCCTGCAAGCGGACGGATTGGCGGACAAACCGCTCTCATTCAACTCGATGGTGTGACCACTGCAGACGTCGTCGTCGAAACCGATCTTGGCTTGTACTTGCGCTTTCCACGGGTGAGTCGCTTCGAGCAAGAGGATGGCCCAGAAACTCCAGAAGAAATCGAGGAGCTCAATCAAATGCTCGCTGACTCTCTAGCCTATGGCGAACGCATGGATCGCATTGGGGAATCTGGCGAAGCCGACTACCTCCGCGATGCAAAGTTAGAGGCCATGCTTCCCTATGCTCGCGGCGAACGCGACATCTTCCTTTACGCCAATGACGCCATGACCATCATGGCCGCGCGTGCTTGGGCTAAAGAGAACAGCCTCTCGGTGGTTTACTGTGGCGCAAAAGATGCGTGGAAGATTGCCGGTTACTTAGGCCGCGATGCTGCGCGCGTCATTGTGACTTCGGCGCACCAATTACCGGGTTCGCAGTTCGATCCTTTCGACGCTCCTTACCGCACCGCTTCCATTCTCGAGGCTGCCGGATGCGTAGTTGGACTCGGCACCGACAACCCAGAAGTCACGCGTAACCTACCTTTCCAGGCCGCTACTACCGCTGCATGGGGTCTGGGAGCTGAAAAAGCTGCCTACGCCGCCACTCTCGGCAGTGCGCGGGCACTTGGCGTGGACCGCTACATCGGCAGCATTGAAGAAGGCAAGGTGGCCAGCTTCTTCCTCTGCACTGGAGATCCATTGCTCATCAAGGACGGTATCGAGCAACTGTGGATTGCTGGTAAAGCGGTCAATCTGGACTCCAAACAAACCGTCCTCCGTGACCGATACTTGCAACGCCTAAAGTAAAGGAACTCGCTACATTTCGGTACAATGACGGGTTGTGGAGCAGACCCAAGACATGATTAGGATTCCAACCGATTGCGGCGCCGATGTCGCTCGCCGTGGCTTCTCGCACATGGCGAGTTCCATGGTGGGGTCGTCCATCCTTAAGATCGCGAATGAAATCCGTGCGCTGCAAGAACGCGACATCGAAGTCGCCGACTTGACGGTAGGCGATTTTGCTCCTGCGCAGTTCCCGGTGCCAGAGGCATTGGGCCGCTACTTGATCGAAGCCATCGAAGAAGGCTGCACCAATTACCCGCCAAGTGCTGGTGAAATGGAACTGCGTTTGGCGGTCAAAGAGCACATGATGGCCACGCAGAATTTGGACTACCCGGTTGAGGGCATCGCCATTGTTTCTGGTGGACGCCCCTCCTTGTTCTCAACCTATGCACTGCTGGTTGACCCTGGCGAGTTAGTCCTATTCCCGGTTCCTTCTTGGAATAATCACAACTATCGCGATACTTGCCAAGTACGCGTTCGCGGTATCCAAACGCGAAAAGAAGACGCTTTCCAACCGACCGTTGACCTGCTCGCTCCACACGCGCGCGATGCACGTTTGTTGGTTCTCAACACTCCGCAAAACCCTTCCGGCGGCGTCATGCCACGCGATGAAGTGCAACGCTTTGGAGAGTTCCTGGTGGAGGAAAATGATCGCCGCAAGCAAAGTGGTGAGAAGCCGCTGTATCTGCTTTACGATCAGATCTACTCCTTGCTCGCCTTCCCTGGTTACGACCACTACTCCCCAGTACAACTCGTTCCGGAATGCGCACCTTATGTCATCCATGCCGATGGCATCTCGAAAGGTTTCTGCGCCACGGGACTTCGCTGCGGTTGGCTGGTTGGCCCACCTGCTGTGGTGCGCAAAGTCATTGCTCTTGGCACCCACGTTGGCGCTTGGGCACCACGCCCTGTGCAAGTTGCGACCGCTCGCTTCCTGCGTGACAAGGCCGCCATGTCTGCATGGCGCAGCAATCTGATTGGTCGGGTACGCACCAGCTTAGACGCCATGCACGACGGCATTCAACAACTCAAGGCCGATGGCCTGCCAGTGGATTCGATTGAGCCACAAGGCGCCATTTACCTTTCGATTCAGCTTCGTTTGGTCGGAAAAACCACCCCTGGTGGCCATGTTCTTGCAAACAACGAAGATGTGCGTGAATACCTGCTTCAAGACGCCGCATTTGGCCTGGTTCCCTTCAACGCCTTTGGTGTGGAAGAGGAAGACGAAGATGGGTGGTTCCGTGCCAGCATTGGCGCAGTAAGCGTTGAGGAAATTCATGAGTGTATTCCTCGTGTGCGTCGTGCCGTCGAAGCCTTAAGCTAGGACATGCCTGAGAATCAAAGCCCTGCCAATCCTGGAAACAACGCACCTGCAGAAGGCTCGTTTCTAGAGGGGATTCCTGGACACTTAGCTGCGCTTAGTCTTGGTGGTTTAAGCTTGGGATTAGCATCGGTGGCTTACTTGCCAGACCTACGCATTTTGGCGCTGGTGGATATCCCCATCACCTTCCTATGCTTTATGACTGCAGCACTGGTGGGCTTTGGCGCCCGTCAAAAAATGGGATTGGTTCTCACTGGAGTTCTGTTTGCAGCTGCCGGACTGATCTTGGCCACCATGCATTTAGTACTAGTGAAAAATCATCCCTGGTTCAGCTAGAGCAGTTCGCGCCGAATGGAGAAATCCACCTGCGCGTGCAATTCCCCGTTGAGATAAAACTTAGCTGCAGCGGGTCCATCGAGCAAAGCGGCTGATTTGCGATCAAAGATACGCTCGCGCACACGGTGTTCCATTTCACCCTGAGGCACTAAGAATCGTCCACCTTGATATTTTTTGCGCCGCGGACGTTGCGCATTTCTCCCAGTGGTTTCAATTTCATATACCAACTCCACTTCACAGGCATCTCCTGCATTTTTCATGACTAGGTCAAAATGAAGATTGGTGTTTGGCAGGACGCAATCTCCTTGTTTCAAGCTAGCCAGAACTTTTACGTCGACCTTGCCAAAGCCAAATAAGGCCAAGGCTTGCGTGTCGCCCGCTTTTAGCAAACTGCGCAAACCTTTCCGCGCAATATGTTCAGCCTGTGGTCCGCCATCCTCCATCCATCGTTGCAAAACACCGATGGCAAACAAAGGATTTCGACGACTGATGTCATTAAAACAATTCGCCACAGCATTAGCTGGAAAACGTTCTTCCTCGCATCGGTAGTTTTCCAAAATGGGCGCTAAATAGGCCGGATTTTCCGTGGCCCAGGTTAAATGCTTCACCCAAAATCCGCGCGGACGCACCGAGCTAATCGCAGAACGTCGAACCCGAGGGCTTGGGTGTTGAAACCAATCGTTCAGCTCCTGCAAAATGTTCGGGCCTAACCAGTTAGCGAAGGGACGGACCCCAAAGGCCTGGACGGCTTCTAAAACGCGGAAATCTTCGTCATCAGCTAGTGGCAACAGGCCATCGATGGCATCGGAAGGCTTAGTTTCGCCCCACAACGCCCATAATCCTGGCGCAAAAAAGCGGATTTTGGCTTCTGGATGTTGGCTCCACCGTTTTAACGCGTCGTGTGAGGCTGAGAGATCGCGCATGCGCGCCCACAGAATTTCATGAATCATGTGCCATTGAGCGACCAATCCAGCTTCAAAGTAGCCTTGACTCAGCAATTCTTGATGAATCTGGAGGCTTGCCGGAAGGCCAATTTGGCTCGCAGCCGCCTCAATCAACGGAAGTGCTGTATCTCCAAGAGTTTCCGCAGAAACTCCGGAACTTCGGTATCGCTGAGCCCGCCCTCGAAACATGAACCTATATTTTCACCGTTCCACCGATAATTACCTCGATAATCCTATAAAAAATATGAAATCCAACTTCCTGCAAAGCCTTTGATGGGCTATTCTTGCGTATTCCGTCCCCCCACAATCTTCATGCGAGCTCTCCCTCTGTTTTTGGCAGTCCTTTTCTGCGCCCCCATAACGGCGCAACAGGTCTTTACATATGGTGAGGACAATGTTCTTCCCACTTTTACCCCGCAAGGTGCCGACCATGCCACTTTGGCCGTCAATAGCTTCGGAGATGTTTACGTAGCTTGGCAGGGAACCTGGTCTGGGAATGTCCACATGGTTGAGGGCCAGCTAATGAAATACACCGGCAATGACCAGTGGGAAACTGGGTCGAATGATCACCATCTGCTCGGGGACATGAGCTTGCACCTCATCAGCCAAGATGAATCCTGCTCAAAGCCAGATGTTGTCGCTATGCCGGACGGTTCCTTCTGCATTGCCTGGCACCGGATTGATCGCACAGGCTTGGTCCCTTCTCGTTTAGAAGTGTCGCGCGTACAAGTCCGCGATGCACAGGGTGTACTTTTGCCCAACCCGATTATTGAACTGCAAGCCCCAGGCCTTGGCTTTGCTGCCGATGCCGCCATCAATTCAGGTTTTGCAGGAATCATGGTCGACATTGTGGATTTGCGCGATGGCTCCATCGCTGCGGTCTACGCAAGCGAAACGCTGAATAGCCCTCAACCCAACGGTGACGTGTATCGTGAATACGATTTGCGCATCACCAGAATCGATTGGAACCAGGCACCGGGGTCGCCAGGCTTTGCCTCGCCTTTTACCAACCTGGTCAGCAATCTACCGATTGACAACACTGCAGCCTACCCTCTGAATGGTGGGCAGGTTCTCCCCGATGTTGTACTCGATGACAATGGCGACCTGATTGTTGCTTATGAGGAGTATTGGCTAGACGGGCATGGCGGAGTGAGCGGACAAACTCTTGGGCAGATCGTAGTCAAGCGATTCGCTGGTTACGGTGCAAGCACGCCATTCCAACTGTTAGACACCAATACCTTCACCAATAACTTCCGTCGTCACCAAAGGCGGCCAAACCTTTCCACCTCCCTCACCGATGCACGCAATAGTGTCTCGATGACCTGGGTGGACGATGAAATCGTGCCGTGGAAAAGCAACAGTATTCACTCGCGCGAAATTATTTACCGCACGCCTGGAGCTTCCACTGCCAATCCCCTTTATTGGTCCAACAGTACCCTTAAGGAAGATACGCAATCCACCATCGTGCATGGTCCCCAGCAGCAGCGTTACACCCTTGGTGTACGTTTCTTCTCCAATTCGGTCAAGATCCTTATTGGCCGCACCCTGCAAAGTGACATGACCGAAATCCCCACCACGGTCAACACTTCCAAGCGCCCCTCGGCGGAACTGGTGGAATTCCCTGCTGGCAGCGGCAAGTTCAAACTTTTCATGACCTATGAAGGAAGTGACAGCGGTAATCCTCGCGATTATTTGGTTCACATGATTATTTTCCGAGTCCCCTAAAACTTCCCCCGTTGGCGGTCCCTAACACTGCCTCTACATGCGTATTTCTTGCCTTCTTGCATTAGCTCTCTTCGGGCTACACCACCCCCTTCAGGCACAACAGACTTTCACTACCGGTGAAACGGTAGAACTGCCTACGATGACCGCGGGTGCTGCGGACCATGCAACCCTTGCAACCAACGATTTTGGAGATGTATTTATTGCCAACCAGGCGGACCATGCTTCCGGTGGAAAACTAGTCGAGGGCACCGCGATTGCAAGCCTTGGTAATCACACCTACCGAACCTCGGCACCCATTCTATTAGGCGATCCAGCCCTCGCTCTTGTTGGCGCCGACACTTGCCGCAAGCCAGATGTAGAGGCCTTAGAAGATGGCAGTTTCGTGGTCGTTTGGCCACGCAACGACAGGAATCAGATGTCCCCGGCTCGTCTTGAGGCGGCAAGGATTATCGTTCGAGACCAGAATGGAGTCCTTCTGCCAATACCGCTAGTGGAAACGGCTTCACCGGGCCGAGGTTATTTGGTGGACGACAACATTTCTTCCGGCGATGCTGGAATCATGCCAGACCTAGTCTGGCTGGGGGACCAAGATTCGCTTGGCTGTGCGGTGGTTTATGTGCACGAAATCGCAACCATCTTTTTACCGAATAAGGAATTTCGCGAATACGAACTGCGTTGCACGCGCATCGATTGGTCACGCTCTGCCCATTCCCCGGTTTTCCTCGAAGGTCCATTTGTCCTGGCATCGCCTATCCCCATGGACAACTTGATTGCCAATCCATACAACGGCGGCCTGATTCTTCCCGATGTGGTGCTGGATGATTCCGCAGACCTCGTGGTTGCATTTGAAGAATCGATTGTTGCTCCCCACCTTGGATATGTTGGCGCAAACCAAAATCGCATCCAGATTTTGCGTTTTGAGTCTTTTTCAAGTGCCACCCCTCTTCAATCGATTGACTCCGTAAGCCTGGCCTCGCCGGTGAGTACCCATCGACCGCGGCGGCCAAGTCTTTCCTCCAGTCGAGAAGATCAAAGTGATTCGGTTTCCGTGTCCTATGGGCTACAAGGATTGCAAGGGGCCAGTTCGAAGATCGGCTATAAAACCGTGAATTACATCGCAGGTGGCGGCGGTGGTTATCAAGCGCCGGAAAACGCCTACTGGGTTCAGGATCCTCAAAAGTCCGATGGTTTACCTTCGGTTGCCGACAATGGTATTGTGAGAAGTTGCTTTGCAGTACGCCAATACCCTGCGGAGCGGAAGCTCTTGTCTTCAGTTTCACGCCCAAGTGGAGTCAATAATTTAAATGAACTAAGCACTCCAATTCAATATCCGTGGAGGCCTGCGATTAAGATCGTGACCTTTGTCACTCCTGGCCCAAGTGCCGACCTTAGCTTTGCCGCGATTTGCTACGAGGGCGATGACACCCTTACCCCAAGCACCTATCGGATTTTCTTTACTTACCGTCAGCTGTAGTTGAAGCCCCAGTTAAGGCTTCACGCACAGCAAGCAGGGAGTAACGCACTGCATCGGTGTAGTACGGGCGTGGAACTTGATCCACCTTCAGCAGGCAACGGCCATCGGCTTTGAGGCGAATGCGCAAGTAGAACATCTGCGAGAAGGAGGCATCGGAGGCCACCGTACGCAACACCCAACCATCTTGGGCTTGCAAGACTTCCTTAATCTCGGCGACGGAATCGCCCTCTTTGAAGCGCTGGCCCTTGAGGGCTTGAATGGCATCGGCGTCTAGGTCAGGGCTAAGCGAGTAAGTGTCCATGTCTTCTCTGGGAATGATGCGTGGAGCCGTTTTAGGCTCCTTCAGCTGAACGAGCAATCGATAGATGGAACGGCCTTCTTCGAGCCACTTGGCCTCGTAGCGGGTGCGGAAAGGGCGCTCTGGGTCTTCTTGCAGAGCTTCCTTGGAGAAGGACGGATTTGCGGCAAAAAAGCGGTCAGCCTCAAAGGCATACCAGTCTTGATCGGTCACTAGCTCAAAGGCAGCTTGCGGCTGCAGGACATCGGCAAGGGTGTTGGCGAAGTCGGGCGATGACACCCGGTGCTTGGCATGCTTGTCCTTCGGCCATGGCATGGGGAACTGCATCAGCACGTGCTCCAGGCTGCCAGGAGCGAAAAGTTCGCGCAGGAGATAACGCGCATCGCCTCGAATCAAGCGGACATTGCTGACCTCAGCCTTTTCGAGCAAACGCGCGGCGCGGAATATGCAGTCGGCCGGTTGTTCGATGCCAAAGAAGTTGCAGTCCGGGTTTTGTTGCGCCCACCAAACCAGGTACTCGCCCCCGCCGAAACCGACTTCGACCCGCACTGGCGCTTTGCGCGAGAAAATTTCGTCCGCTTGAAGTGGCAGGCTAAGTTTCTCGGGTTGAATCAAAAAACGCTCGAGCGCAGTTGGGGATGGTTTCACAGTAGGACGATTACTCGGGCTTATCCCAACCGCAATCTTGGAGCGCGTCCATGATGCGGAAGGCTACGGCGACGGCATCGCGCCCGGCTTCACCGGTGACGACAACTTCTGATTCACCGCGCACTGCTGCAGCGAAGGAGGCAAGTTCTGCGCGTAAAGGTTCATCCTCATCGAGCTGCAATTCTTCCACGTCGAGCAAGCTGCGGAAACCTTCCACTGGGTTAATGGATTCCGCGGCCAGGGCGACAGCTTCTTGGGAGAACCCTTCTGCCTTCTGCACCATGAGTGCATAACGGTCCTGGCTGTCCACCGAAAGATAACTGTCGGGGCCAAACACACGAAAGCGACGCATCGGCTTTAAGCTCAAACGTGAGGCGGTTAAGTTCGCCACACTGTTGTCTTCAAAACGCAAGCGTGCCGACACGATGTCCTCACTCGGGCTAAGCGTTGCACCACCAATCGCATCCACCGACTTCACCTTAGAGCCGGTCCATGCCAGAGCAAGGTCAATGTCGTGAATCATCAAATCTAGGATGACGCCGACATCGGTGCTGCGGAAGGAATAGGGTGCCAAGCGATGCGCCTCAATGAAGCGCGGCTGAATGCCAACTGCCATCGCGCGCGCCACTGCTGGGTTGAAACGCTCGACATGACCCACGCTGACCAGGGCATTTCCTGCAGCTGCATCGGCGAGGATGGCATCGCAGGTGTCGGGGTCAGGAGCCATCGGCTTTTCAATCAGGCATGCCACGCCAACCTGCAGCAAGGGCGCCGCGCAAGTCTGGTGAAGGATCGTGGGCACAGCAATCACTGCAAAATCCAACTCCTTCTCGATGCCATCTAAATCCGCTTGCCAGCGGGTTCCCTCCTTCTCGGCAATGGAGCGACCTTGCTTTTCATCGCGATCAATCACCGCCACCAACTCGATGTCATCCATACTCGCAAGAATGCGCGCATGATGACGTCCGAGGTGGCCTACGCCTACCACTGCGGCCTTCAGTTTCTGCTTTGCCATGCAGCTAGTCCTATGCGCGCACATCGCCGGAGGAGCGACGTAGCGATTCGCGATAGCGTCCTTGGAAACCACGTTCCATATCGCGCAGGAAAGAGATTAGACGCTTGGTCTCAGGCTGTAGATTCTTCTCCGCTTCCATTTCTTGGATGGCTAGTGGAGTTGGAGTCTCGTCTGCAATGAGGCGGCGGAAGGCATCACGCAACTCAGAAATCGCTTCGCGGGAAACGCCTTTGCGTCGCAAACCAATCGAGTTGATACCACGTGCACGCGCCGGTGCACCTTCTGAAATCATGAATGGTGGAGTGTCTTGCACCACGCGTGCCGTTCCACCCACCATGGCCATAGTTCCGATGGTCACAAAGTGATTCACCGCAACGCCACCCGAAACAATCGCGCCAGTTTCAATGCGCACATGACCGGCCAATAAAACATTATTGCCGATGATGATTTCATCTTCAATCACACAGTCGTGAGCAACATGTGCACACGCCATAATCAAATTGCGGTCGCCCAAGCTGGTCACCCAAGAACCGGCAGCAGTGCCGATATTAATGGTGACAAATTCGCGCACGACGTTGCCATCGCCAATCACCAAGGCCGATTCTTCGCCGGCATACTTCAAATCTTGAGGCAAACCACCGATGGCGCATTGTCCAACGAAGTGATTGTCTTTGCCAATGGTCGTGCGACCTTGAATGGTCACGTGCGGACCCAAACGAGTGCCTGAAGCAATCCGTACGCGGCTACCTACATAACTGAATGGGCCGACCACGACATCTGGGTCGAGTTCCGCGCCGGGTGCAACGTAAGAAGTTTCGTGAATGGAGGTCATGAGGCAGACACCATGGCAAAGGAAAGAACCGCTTCGGAAACCACGCGCAATCCAACTTTGCCTTGCGCTTTAATGGTTGCACGGTTGCGGCTCATGCGCAGCGTTTCAACTTCTAATCGCAGTTGATCACCGGGCACAACCCCTCCGCGGAAACGGACTTTATCGATGGCCGCAAGGACCACCAACTTGCCAGTGTGCTCCATTTTACGCTGGAGCAGGAATCCCGACAGCTGCGCCAAGGCTTCAAGTTGAAGCACTCCTGGCATGAGCGGCTGTTCGGGGAAGTGGCCATTAAAGAAAGGCTCGTTAATGGTGACGTTCTTCACCCCTACCGCCCGACGCCAACCTTCTACCTTCAACACGCGGTCGACTAGCAGGAAAGGGTAGCGGTGCGGCAGCAGGCGCATGATTTCGGTAATGCTGTAGCCGTCTGCCATGCCAGGGTCAGCAATCTCTTGTGCTTCAAACTGACCACGGATGTGTTTGGCCATGGCTTGATTTAAGCCGTGGCCACTTTGCACCGCAACAATGTCGGCGTGCAAGTCGGCTCCAACTAGGGCGAGGTCACCGATAAGATCCAAAATCTTGTGGCGCGTCGGCTCCAGCGCTATGCGCATGTCCGGCGCTTCTTCTCCACCCAACAACAAAGTGTTATCCGCAGTGGCGCCTTTGCCTAAACCAGCTTCAAGCAGCGCTTCCACTTCTTCGGCGCGCACAAATGTACGTGCGCCAGCAATTTCTTTTTTGTAATCATCGGTGGCCGAATCAAAGACCACAGGACTACTGTCCACGCCCTCTGGGTAGGACGGGATGTAGCGAATGCGCAAGCCCTCGCCCGAAGGCGGCAAGATGACTAACTCGGCAGAGCCTTCACGAATGACATGAGGTTCCTCCACCGTAAAGCGCAAACGCTCACGCTTCTGCTCTACGATGCCCGCACCTTCCAACATTTCCACGTATGGCATGGAAGAGCCGTCGGTGCCAGGCATCTCATCGGCAGAAACGGTCACCATGAGATTGTCCACGCCCAAGCCTGCACAAGCGGAAAGCAAATGTTCCACCATGCCGACATCGCAGCCGGCTTCACGCAACACAGTACGACGCTGCGACATGGACAAATGACCTGCGAGAGCAGGAATGTCCGCAGGGTCAGGGCGATCGCCACGACGGAAAATCACACCGGTACCCGCAGGTGCAGGTTCGACCTGCACCTGAACGGTTTCGCCAGAATGAAGAGCAACGCCCTCCATGGTAGCGGAACGTTTAAGGGTGCGTTCCTTGCGAGTCATCGCTTGCAGCCTACTGCTTTTGACGAACGATTTGGAGAATCGCGTCGGTGACGTCGTAGTTTGGGTTTCTCCACATCACCCAACGGCTGTTCATGTCGTTGAGGACATCGTTTGCGCTAACGTTTTCGCTTAGTGGTGCTACCGGGTTCGGTGCCATCAGGATGGAGCTGTAGCCCTCGCGAGAGCCCAGCTCGAGGACGGCTTGGTGGATCATGCGCATGGCACGCTCCAACGCGATGGTTTGCTCTTCACCTAAGCCCTGGCGCGCCCACTCGGCGCGTGCACGCAGGGTTTCTTCCCCCAACTTGATGCGAAAGCTAGCTTCCCGAAAGGATTCCGTGCTTGGATCCAAAGTATCAAGATCCAGCTTTTCATTTTCCAAGCTATCTTTTAGCTGGTTAAAGGAATCAAACTGAGCTTTGTACTTAGCCTGAATCGCTTCGCCTTGTTCCTGCAAAGTTTCCCACTCCACCAAGACGCGCTGAACATCGACGTAACGTACGCCTTCCATGGGGTCGGCAGCAGTGCGGTCGGCAAACACCGAGCCGGCAAGTGCTACGAGAAGAAAAAGAATGATTGCTGTTTGACGCATCGTATTAAAAGTTTCCGATTGTGAAGGAGAAGACGCGAGTGTCATCGCCATCTTCGCTAGCCAGTGGCCAAGCAAAGTCGAGCGACAAAGGCGCGGTTGGGAGTGCAGCAAAACGCATACGTAATGCGAGGCCTGCAGAAACGCGGGTTGAAACCAAGTTACCGAAGTCTGAGCCAAAAGTTCCGGCGTCGACGAACAAACCGCCGCGCACCATTTCAAACTCTTCCACCAGACCGCGTTGACGATTGGAGACTAAAGGGAAGCGCAGTTCGGCACTTGCATCCAAGGAGACATCGCCTCCTGTTGCAAAACCGCTGCCATCCTCACCAATGCCGCGGAAATTAAAACCGCGCACACTGCTTTGCCCACCCAGGTAGAACTTTTCTGGGTATGGAAGGCTGCCAAGTTCATTGGAAACCCACGCCTTGCGTACGCGACCAGAAACCCCAAAGGTCCATGGTCGACCAAGCGAGTCTTCCCAAACCGGGAAGTAATTTTCAGTACGCAAGGTAGCCTTCAGATAATCCCAATCGCCACCCATAAAGCGGCCACTTTGATTTAAGAAGACTGCGTAGTTCATGCCATCAACCGGAGAGAATGGATCTTCAACCGTGTTGTAGCGCGCACCAATGGTGAAGGTGTTCAAGCGGTTATCGCCAGCAAAATCCAACAAGTCGCTCGGCGCACCGGGGTCGATGTTCTTAATCGAGACTTGCTGGGTTTCCGGGCCAGCAAAGACGGTGAAGTAACGGCCGAATCGACGTCCAAGGGTAAACCCAAACTGCGTACGATCCTCATCGTGGGTGGAGAACAAGCGTAGGTTTTTACGACCTGTCACGTTCAAGCTCAAGCGGCTTTCATGCTCACCCAAGAGGTCCGGCTCGGTAAAGGAAATCGCGTAGGAAGAAAATACCGTTCCAGGGCGCAGCGAAAGGTTCAAACTTTGTCCCGCACCGGTGAAGGCCGTTCCATTCCAAATCTCGGCCAAGCTGTTGCCGAAAGAGGAGGGCGTATCGGAGATGTCAAAGTTGGTTTTGGTCAAGTCGATCAACAGCGCTGGGCCGTTGTCAGAGTTCCACGAACCACCAAAACGCAAGCGGTTGTTGGAGCCAACATCCTTCACTTCAAAAACCAAGTCAAGCAGATCTGGATCGCCAATGTCTTGCCAAAACCAGTTCACATAGGGTTGCCGATTTTCATCGCGAAAGTAACCCAGTCCACTGAGTCGGCGATAGGATCGTACGGCATCTTCCTCAGTGACGAGGTCGCCTGGCTCTGCCTGAATATCGCGGCGAATGACCCGATCTTGGGTGCGCCGGTTTCCACGAATGACGACATCGCGCAAACGACGCGGTTTTCCTTCCACAATGAGGAATACCAAATCCACCACGGGTTCTTCCTCGTCGATGAGGGAATCCACCGCAGAGCCGGGAGCCGAACCACCGACACTCAGGAAGGAGCCCTTGCTGCCAGGGTTGCGATGCACGCGCGCAGAGCTGGGATAGCCTTTGCCGCTGTAATGCTTTTGCAGACTAATCCGATCCCGGTCAATCCGTGCTTTCTCAAACGGGTCGCCGGGCTTCAACTCCAATAAAGCTGCCAATTCTTCCTGGCTAAAGCGTAACTTGCTGCCATCGCCAGAACGAATCTCAATGCTACGCACCGTATAAGCCGGGCCTTCCACAATAGTGTAAGTCACGATGGCATCGCTTTTGTCTCCACCATCGAACTGCACTTCGCTGGAAACTTGAACCTCAAGAAAACCATAATCGCGATACAAAGATGCGATGGCATTGGCGTCTTCCTGAATCTGCATTGGGTTGTAAGAAGCGCCGCTAAAGATACCGCCAGTGGACCCTTGCAGGTTTTCGTAGATATCCAGACCTGGCGTAAACCAAACACCGCCGGTGATTGCATCGTTGCCTACGAAGTTCACTTCCTCAATGGTGACTTCTGGACCTTCCACAACGTGAAAAACCATTTCGTCTTCCGCGCCTTGCTCCGGCGTGATGGTGACATGCGCATAGCCTTCTTGACGGTAGCGATCGAGCAGACGTTTGCGAATAACCTCCACAGAACTCGAGTCCAAAGACTGTCCAAAAAGGCCGCCCCACAACTCCAATTCGGACCTCTCAAACTCCTCATTCCCCATAAAGGCAGCGCGGCGCCAAGTGCTCAATGGAGTGACGTGAAAGATCAGAATCACCGAGTTAGCACTCGTACCTGGCTGCTCCTCGATGCTGTCGACACGCACCCGCTTGTACTTCCACAGCCACTGTTGGCTGCGAGTTAGGCCAGTTTGGTTCATAGGAGCGCCGACTTGCTGCTGAATGGAGCCAATGATCTCAGCTTCGCGACCAGGTGCACCTTCCACAAGGATTTGCTCCACAATCGTTTCCTGCTGCACCAACTCGGCGGCGGAAAGGGAAGATATGTCCACGCTATACACGAGGACTGTGAAAAGTATGAGGATGAGGATGCGGGGCATTACTCGAATGCTGGTGCAGAGGGAGCTACGGGAACGCCTTCTGCGGCTTGAACAAAGTTCTCAAAGCGCATGTACTTCTTAGTGAAGCGCAAGCTAAATTCACCGGTAGAACCATGACGGTTTTTAGCGATGGAGATACTGGCTTTGTCGCGGTTGTCGTCGGTTTCTTCGTAGTAATCTTCGCGCATCAACAGCATCACCATGTCGGCGTCCTGCTCGATGGCACCCGATTCACGCAAGTCCGACAACATGGGCTTGTGATCGGAACGTTCTTCCGCTTTACGGTTAAGCTGGGCGAGGGCGAGCACCGGGATTTTCAAGTCACGGGCGATGGCCTTCAAGGTTCGCGAGATGAGGGAAATCTCGTTTTGTCGACTCTCTGCTTTTGCGCCGAGCAACTGCAAGTAGTCAATGATGATGAGATCCAAATTGCCGTCGCGTTTTAGGCGACGCGCCTTGGCTCGGATCTGCGCAAGGCTTGGCTGTGAACTATCGTCGATGAAAATCTTCGCGTTGCGGAAAGCACTGCCTGCATGGGTCAAACGACGCCGATCTTCAGCAGTCAAGCGACCACGACGTAAACTGTCATGTGCAATGCGAGCATGCGAAGACAATAAACGTGTGATGAGTTGGTCACCAGGCATCTCCAAGGAGAACATGAGGACGGAACGCTTGTCTTTCAAAGCGACCCGCTCCAGGATGTTCAAGGCGAATGCGGTTTTACCCATACCTGGACGTGCGGCTAGCACCAACAAGTCACCGGGACGGAAGCCCTGCTTCTCATCGAGGTCGATGTAGGTGGTTTGCAGACCCTGAGCTTCTCCATCGGGGCTCAGCAAGCGGTCCAAGTTGCGGTCAACCAACTCGCGCGCAGTGATCATCTCGTTGCCGACCAAACGATCGCCGACCCGGAACACGGTCTTCTCCGCTTCGCTTACGAGGTCATCAACGTCTTCCACCGCTTCGTCGTAAACGCTGCGTTGAATGGTGTCAGCGGCGGAGATTAAACCGCGGCGCACCGACAGGTCACGCACGATGCGAATGTGGTTTTCAAGAAACGCAATCGACGGCACCGCCGACATCAGTTCCTTCAGAAAACCTGCGCCACCAAGTTCTTCACTTTTCTTAACCCGCTCCTGCTCATGCGCGACGGAAACCGCATCGCAATGGCCGGGGCTGCGTTGCTCCATAGCTTCTAAAAGCTGGAACAGTTCGCGGTGGCGTGGGTTGTAAAAGTCATCGACCTTTACGTGCGCCGCGACTTCAGGGAAGCAACGCGGGTCACGCAGAATACTGCCCAAGACACACATTTCTGTGTCGAGGTCGAAAGGCAGTTTCTCGGGGAGGCCGGAGGCTGACATGGCCCCTCAGGATACAGGCGCAGACGGTCCGAGACAGGGTAGTCTCGGACCGTCTGTAAATGCCTGATTAGGCTTCCGTCGGCGCCTCAGCACCTTCTTCAGCAGATTCTTCGCCTTCTTCACCTTCGCCCTCAGGCTTAGGCTCTTCCTTGGCAACAACCCAAACCTTTACCGAAGCGTTGAGCTCGGAATGGACATGAATCGGTACTTCAAATTCACCAACCAAACGGATTGGCTCTGCAAGACGAACATGTGCTTCTGGAATATCGATTCCAGCTGCAGCAATCTCCTCAGAGATGCGCTTGGCGGTGACGGCACCATAAAGGTGGCCAGCTGCCGAAACGTTCTCAACGAAGTTCAATTCCACCGCACCAAGGCGCTTTGTCAGGGCTTCCATGTCCTTCAACATGTCGGCACGCACGGTTTCTGCCTCTAGCTTCTTCTTCTCAATGCGACGGATCGCATCTTCGGAGTAAGGGTAGGCCAGATTCATTGGAATCAGGTTGTTACGAGCAAATCCCGATGCGACCTCAATGACGTCGCCGGTGTGCCCGAGGACCGGGTGGTCCACACGCAAAATGAGCTTGATCTTCATGGCCTTAAGAAACGTAAGGGATAAGGGACATGAGGCGTGCGTACTTAATCGCGCGCTTCAAGCGACGCTGCTCACGACCAGAAAGGCCAGTGCGCTTTGCCGGGTGAATCTTGCCTTGTGCAGTCATGTAGACCTGCAAGTCTTCGATGTCTTTGTAATCGAAGGTACGGTTTTTCTTACTAGCCATCGGTCTTCACCTCCTCGGTCTTCTCAGCAGAAGCTTCGTTCTTGTCAGAATCAGCCCCTTCAGCCTTCTTCTCTTCCTTAGGCTTGTCGTCGGCAGCCTGCTCTTCTTCTGGCTCCTCGTAAGGCTCTTCGAAATCTGGCTCGATCACTTCTTCTGGGATAACCAGAGCAGAATCGTCCATCTTCTCGATGCCAAAGACGAGTTCCTCTTCAGGAATCGCGTCTTCTTGGAGGAACATGCAGCGGAATGCTGGGCCGAGCAAGTAAAGCTCGCGCTTCACTTCGTTCACGGAATCGCCGGAGCCTTCCAACCAACCTAAAAGGTAGGTGGCGCGCTTGCGCTTTCCAATGGTGTAGGCGAGTTGACGCTCACCCCAAAGGCGCAAAACTTTGACCTCGAGGCCGTGCTTTTCGAGCGTGGTCTGGATCCAGTCCTTCGCTGCGTTGAAACCCTTGCGGACCTCCTCGTTATCGAGCAGGAACATCGCTTGGTAGATGTGTTTGTGTTCAGTCATGATGCCATTCCGGTCCTACCGGTTTATTCCGCCTGTGGCTTACGGCGGTTGTAACGGGCTTGAAGATCCTCAAGTGGAATCTCCTTCACCCAGTCCTCGACTGCCCAAGAAGCCGTCATCAAAGTTTCTTCGATGATGGGCTCTTCAGCCTTCGAGAAGGTGTCGAGTACGAAGTCCACCGAGTTGTTGCCTGGGTTCCCCACACCAATGCGAAGGCGCGGGTATTCCTGACAACCGAGCACATCTTCCATCGATGCAAGCCCGTTGTGCCCTCCGGTGGAGCCTTGTGCACGAATGCGCAAGCCGCCGAGTGGCAAGTGGAAATCGTCGGTGACGACAAAGATCGAGGTAGCCTCTTCCAACCCATAGTGGAGCCATGTTTGACGTAAGGCCACACCACTTCGATTCATGAAAGTGAGTGGCTTAACCAGAGTGCACCGAAAGCCCGGGATTTCTGCAAGCATGACGTGCTTATCAGTTTTCCAGTCAACCTGGAAACGAGAAGCACAGAGATCGAGAGCGTCGAAGCCGACGTTATGTCGGGTGGAGTTGTAATCCACACCGGGGTTGCCGAGTCCGAAGACTAGACGCCATGGGTTTGAGACAGGCTCATCCCCCTCTTGGCGGCCAGGAATCATAGGGCTGCGGTCAAATTCCGGCAATCAGGCTCTGACGAAAGATTACTCGGCGTCAGACTCGTAGCCTTTGTCACCGAAATGGGTGGCACGGGCAACGGCGTGAGCACCATCTGCATCGCGGATGAAGTCGATTTGCAGAATTTTGTCACCCATAGCGTCGAACTGAACCTCTTGGATGGCAGCCTTTTGGGCGCCTCCATCGAGAGCTAGGTCGTAGCTACGTGCGCTAATGCGGACTGCGCCATCGAACTCAGCAGCGTCAACGCTGAACTGAACGGTAGGCTGACCGCTACCAACCAAAGTGGCTGGGTAACGACCGGAATCGCGCAATTGGGAGGCTTGCTTGCCACCGAAATCGGTGCGAGCAGCGGTCTTCAAGCTGAAGGTATCCATCGATTTGTGCCTAAATCAGGCTTTCTTTACTTCGTGAAACAGGGCGCTGACCGACTCTTCCCGGTGAATCCGGGTAATGGCACGGGCCAGCAAGGGTGCTACCGAAACCACTTTCAGGCTGTCGGGCAGTTCACCACGGAGGGCTATTGTATTAGAAACCAGCACACTTTCGGCCACACAATTCTGCAACCTTTCAATTGCTGGCCCACAGAGCACCGCATGAGTCGCCGCAATGACCACTCGGAGGGCTCCTTTGGCCTTCAGAATGCGTGCAGCCTCGGTAATCGTGCCTGCGGTGGAGATCATGTCGTCGGTGAGGAGGACATTGCAGCCCTCAACATCGCCGATGACGTTCTCCATGACTACTTTTTCGCCAGAAATACGGCGCTTATCGACGATGGCGAGCGGCACGCTGAGAGATTTCGCCCAGGCGCGGGCCAGCTTGACGCCACCGACGTCTGGCGAACAAACCACCAGATTGTCCAAACCCATGCCAAGCACCTCTTCTTCCAGCGGTGCGCGGGCCCAAAGATGATCCACCGGGATATCGAAGAAACCCTGAATCTGCTGCGCATGCAAATCGATGGTCAAAACGCGATCCACCCCCGATGTCACCAAAATGTTGGCCATGACCTTGGCGGAGATGGGCACCCGCCCCTCGTCCTTCCGATCCTTGCGTGCGTAACCGAAGTAGGGAATCACCGCAGTAATCCGTCCGGCAGAAGCACGCCGCAAAGTATCTGCGATTAACAGCAGCTCGACGATGTTCTCGTTCACCGGAGGACCGGTGGGTTGCACAATGAAGACATCGGAGCCGCGCATGTCTTCATGTAACTTGATGTCGATCTCGCCGTCGGGGAAACGTCCGATGGATGCGGCGGTCATCGGGACATCTAAACAACCTGCAATTTCAGCAGCGAGTTCAGGGTGGGCACTGCCGCTGATTAGTTTCAGCCGGGAATCCTTGTAGCTCATTTCAGGACTTGGAAGTAGGGAAGGGCTTTGCGGGAACTCCAATCACGGTAGTGCCATCGGGCACGTCGCGGTTGGATGTGACAACGGAACCTGCACCGGTGGTCGCGTCATCGCCAACCTTTACCGGAGCGACCAAAACCGTACCGGAGCCAATAAAGGCGCGCTCTCCGATCACCGTTTGATGCTTATGCTTTCCGTCGTAATTTGCGGTGATGGTGCCGCAGCCGATATTTGCTTTGGCGCCAAGGGTGACATCGCCTAGATAAGTAAGGTGCTTCGCTTTTGCGCCAGGGCCCAGGTGCGCGTTCTTCGTTTCCACAAAATCGCCAATCACCGCACCATCGTCCATACGTGTGCCTGGGCGTAAATAGGCAAATGGACCCACCGAGCAGCCTTTGCCGATGGAAACCCCGCGCTTAATCACGCAGAAAGGCAAGATGCGCGTACCAGGGCCGATCTCCACACCGGTTTCAATATGCGTACTGGAGGGATCGTCGAGAATCACACCGTTAGTCATGTGATGCGTCAACACACGTTCACGCATGAGCAGATTGGCCTGCGCGAATTCATGCAGATCATTGATCCCCATAGTTTGCTCCCAATCCTCTTCCAAGCAAACCGTTGCGCCAGTGGTGGCAGTCAAGACTTTGACTGCGGCATCGGTGAGGTAAATCTCTCCTTGCGCGTTATCTGACCCGACACCAGCCAAAGCCGTGCGCAATGCTTTCATTTCGAGCACAAAAACTCCGGAGTTGATTTCCTCAATCTCCTGCTGTGCGTCATTAGCATCGGCTTGCTCCACGATGCCAAGCAGAGCACCTTCTCCGTCGCGTTCAATACGTCCGAGCCCAAAGGGATCGGGAACCACTGCGGTCAACATGGCATTGCCTTGCTCGACCAAGAGTTCCAAAGTGTCGGCTTGCAGTAACGGTGTGTCACCGCACAACACCAACAAACGTCCGTCTGCGGGCAACACTTCGAGTGCGCAAGACACAGCATCGCCAGTGCCACGCGCGACTTCTTGAATGACCACTTGCCAATCATCGTGACCGGCTTTTGCCAACCACTTTTCGATCGGCTCACGGTGCTTCGGTCCTAAAACCAAGACGCGAGATGCGACTTCCAGACCTTCTGTTGCAGCAAAAATATGCTCCAACAGCGGGCGTCCGCTGAGTTCGAGTAGGGCCTTAGGGCCACCAGTGCGCAAGCGTGAAGATTCACCGCCAGCGAGGATGAGGACATGGAGAGAAGATGCCATGGCGCGCCGCAAAGTATATCCCCCTGCAACCCCTTACACTGTGGCCTGACCGACGGAAACCTTCTGTGGATTCTCGCTTCCTCTTCACCCTGCCAGGCATTCCCCGCCTTCGTTTGTCTTCCTTTATGGGAAGGCTCGCGCGTGCCCGAATCCCACGCTGGCTCCGACCTTCTTTATGGACTTTTGTGGCCAAGCGCCTCGGTATTGACGCAGCCACCGTCCCTGGAGATTTGCACGATTATCCGACTTTCCTGGCTCTGTTTACCCGCCCTTTGGGCCCTAGCGCCCGCCCGCTCCCGGAATCTTCCTGCTGGCTTTCCCCCGCAGACGGCCGCTTGGTCGCCCATTCCACCGTTACCGCCGAAGGCAGCTGGGTCATCAAGGGCACGCCCTATTCCACTGCCGAGCTGCTCCCAGATGGAGAACTCGATGGCCTGCTCGGCTACCAAGCGCTTCAAATTTATCTTTCACCCAAGGATTACCACCGCTTCCACGCCCCGTGTGATCTACAAATCCTCCGCGCCGTAGTGGAGCCCGGAGACTTGCAGCCAGTGGACCCAAGTTTGATCCGCCGCTCCATGCGCGTGCTGGTTACCAACCGACGCATTCTTTTGCATTGCCGCACCTCCGACGGCACCCCCTTCGCTCTCATGTTCGTTGGCGCACTGAATGTCGGCGGCATGACCTTTCCCTTCGACACGACTCTCGGCCAAGGGCCTTGGGTGCGCACCTCGCGAATTTATGATCCACGACATCGCCTCGCCGCCGGCGACGAAATGGGACGCTTTGAATTCGGTTCCACCGTAGTGGTTTTCGCTCCTCCGGAATTGCGCTGCCTTGCAGAACTAGACGGTCAAACTTTGGCACGCACTCCTTTACTCGCCAACCCTCAGGGCCCCGAAACCACGCGCGATACGACTTCAGCATGAGCCAACGCCTCCCCCACATGTTTCGAATTGTTGCTGCCCTCGATCAAGGTCGCGAGCAAGATTTTGTGAATGCAGCGAACGCTTTTGTGGAGGGTCAAGAAAGTCAGCACGTAGTCCTGCATGACCTCTTGCGCGTATGCCATTTGTTTTTCGGCTTCCCGCGCATCGTGCGCGCCTTAACTCTCATTTCGCAGCAACTAGGCATAACGACGTCACCAAGCCAAGTGGAAATCCCTGCAGATCCTTTGGCGCATGGTGAAAAATTGTTTCGCGAAGTTTATGGCCGCGACGCAGACCCCGTACTCACCCATTTAGAGCGCGTGGACCCCCAATTCCGCGCATGGGTTTTGCGTCATGCTTACGGCACCACCTTCGCCACAACCTGCTTGAGCCTAGAAGAACGCGAACGCTTAAGCGTGATGGCCTTAGTCGCTACGGGTTGCTGGCAGCAGGCTCGTTCGCATATGCGGGCGTGTTTTCGCCATGGAGTCAGCTTGGAGGTTTTGCTGGGTGATTTGCTTGCCGTGGAATGGCTCAACCAAGAGCAATGTGATTTAGCCACCACTTGTCTTCACGCCGAGGCCGAGCTCGGATGAAGCATGCGCGGTCGTTTCAACAGCTGGTTCTGACCCAGTTCCTGACGGTATTCAACGACAACCTTTTCAAGCAAACCGTTCTTCTCTTAGCCATTGCGCTGCAAGGGGAAAGCGGAAATGGGCAATCCTTGGCCCAAGCCTTATTCTCGCTCCCCTTCATTTTGTTCGCAGTCGTTGCTGGAGACTGCGCTGACCGTTTCCCCAAACGCGACGTCATCCTTTGGTGCAAATGGCTAGAAGTGGTCGTCATGCTGCTTGCAGCGATTGCCTTTGTTAGCGGAAACTTTTGGGCCGTGTTGACTGTGGTCTTCCTCATGGGAACACAATCGGCTTTCCTTGGGCCGGCCAAATATGGAAGTCTCCCTGAGTTGACCACTCCTGCTGAGCTTCCACGCGCGAACGGTTTATTCCAAGCCACCGTACTTCTTGGAATCCTGTTTGGCACTGGATCTGCCGGACATCTGGAGCAAGACTCCTTATGGCAACTCGGCGTATTCATGGCTTCGCTTGCCTTGATTGGTTCCTTTGTAGCCAAGCGCATGAAGCGTCTGCCGTCGGCCTCGCCAAATAAGAAGATTCACTTCGATCCCTTCCGCCGCTTAGTCTCGGGATTGCAAGATGCACGCCGCTATACAGGACTGCTGCCCGCGTTGATTGGACATGCGATGTTTTGGTTCTGCGGTAGCCTCATGCTATTGGCGTGGAATGAGTTCCTAGCCGTTCAGGCCGATGGCACCAGCACCATTTCGGCCAGCGCCGGCACATGGTCCTTAGGCCTCGCCGGATTGAGTTTGTTCATGGCCGCAGGAGCGGTGTTCGCCGGTATCGGGCTGCGCGCTTCCATTCCACGCTGGATGCCCGCACTTGGCGCTTGGGGCATGGCAGCTGGATTCCTCGCAGCAGGCTTGGTTCAGCCCACACCATGGACACTCTTTTTCTGCATCGGCGGCGCCAGTTTTTTCTCGGGCTTCTACCTCATCCCCCTGCGCACTCTGATGCAGACGCTTCCACCTCATGCGGGTATCGGTGCTGTGCTTGGCACCGGGCAGATGCTCGATTTCCTGCTGATCTTCCTCGCCGCATTAGGACGTCCAGCTTTGCAAAAGGTTGGAGTCGGACCGCAAGAACTTCTGATTCTGTTGGCCATGGTGCTTGGAGTTGCTGGTTTGTGGTTAAAGCGCAGCCTGCCTAAAGCTACCGACCTTAGCGCGGAAGAAAGCGCAAACTAACTTTGTCGAAGGTGAAGCCTTCGCTGCATGCGGCAAGGAAGCGTGCCAACCGCGTGGAGCTCGGTTGCCAAGGACTCACTGGAATGCCATCGAGACGGAGCTGTTGGCCATCCCAGTCTAGAACCTGAATGCCCAATCCCGGGCTGATGCCGAAGCCAGGGAAACGTCGGCCGGACACGGTCAGCTGAGCCGGTGCATTGCCGGTTTTGGTGAGCAAGATGTCGTCCAACCAAACTAATCGTGTAGGTGCTTTTTGTTGTGGCTCCACTTGCCAAACCAGGCGCCAGGAACGGATTTCCCAACCACGAAGCTCTTGGCGTAAATCCAAATTCCACGACCCATCCACCTCAAGCTCGTCCAAATCCAAGACCACCGATAATCCTTGCTGGGTGACCACAGCCTTGGGTAGGCGAATCCGCAGGGCATCGATGAGTTCTCGTTGCGGGCCACTCGGCAAATCCTGATCGGCGCCTGGAAGAAGCAGGCTTTCCTGAACTAATCCGTTGTCGGAAGCACCTCCGAGCGCCCGCTCTTCTTCCCATTGCTCGGACCAAAACTGCGGTTTCCATTCGGCGAGCACATCGTCATCCGCAATCGGGCGCATGGTCGCCAAAGCTTGAATGAGGTTGTCTTGGCACCAAAGTACCTGCGCTTTCAGCCACGGCTCCGAACGTCCGAGCAACCAAGGCACGGCAAAGTTTGCGTCGAGGTCGAGCAGGTTGACGTCGACCTGGGTTTGACCGCGGTAATCGACTGCGAATCCGGAACCGCTTGGTTTTGCGACTAAACGCCCCTGCAACTCAACTCCGGAACGGAGCAACAGCTCCATATTTTGACCAACCTTTTCGCGGAAATGTGATTGCAGGCGTCGGTCGAGTGCCAACAACTCTTCAATGCGCGCCAAATCCGCACGCGCCTCTTCACTGTGCAAGAACACCATGGGGTCCAAACGACTCCATCGGCGCCGTGCCTCTTCAAAAGAACCAGCATGCAATAACTGCGCCGTGTTTTGGCGCACGGCAGACACTGTATGCAAGACCTTTTGGATTCGCGCTTGTTCCGCTTCGTTTTCCAACAACACTTGGGTCATTTGCAAACGCCCGACAGGATCAGGTGACCCTGGATGCAACGGCAAATCAGCCATGCGCAATCCCGCCCGTCGCCATTGGTCCAACACGTTTGCTGCCCAAACATCACCTTGGAAATCGCCGCGCTGGATGGCGTCTTGGGCATAAGTGGTTTGAATGGAGAGCAAATCGAAGGCGCGACCTGCAGCTTTCTCCGCTGCCGCTGAGACCTCCGTTTCAGAATTGCGCACCCAGGCGAGTCGCAATTCTAAAAATCCAAGAGGAGCATCGAGAGGCACATTTGCATTCTGCAAGCTGGCACATTCGGCCAAGGCTTCTCGGTACTGGCTGGTTGCCAAGGCGGTGCGGAAGCGTTGCTCATAAGGCGTATGCCAAGCCCGGAAATAGGTAGCCGCTAAAACTTCGGGCGGGGTGACATATTCCTTGGCTGGAGCGACATCGAAAGCGCCTGATGGAATGTCTTCTTGAGTGGTAAATTCTTGCGCAAGAGGATCCAACTCAGAAACCGACGTTGTATCGGTGAGATTCCACGGCTTCAGCCAGAACATGAGGCCAAGCAAAACCGCAGCGCCTCCACCCATCGATAAGAGGCGCAGCTGACGACGTCGCCGATAACGGGTCAATAGGCGTGGTGCATAACCGAGCAGAACACGTCCCATATCGGACCCGAAATCGCGCGCGCGGGCATAACGTCGTTCCGGATCTTTGGCCATCGCGGTCAATACGACCTTGGCAAATGCAGGCGGCACGGTATCCGGTAAATCTTCCGGCTCCTCATGCAAGACACGGTGGATGACTTCCCCGACCCCAGAACCTAAAAATGGCGGTTTGCCAGAAAGGGTGTGAAACAAGGTCGCGCCTAAGGAATAAATATCGGCCTGTTCATCGACTTGGGAAGGATCCCTAGCCTGTTCCGGACTCATGTAAGCCGGCGACCCTAAGGCGGCACCTTGCCGAGTCATGGTGGGGTCTTCTTCGCGACGCACTAAGCCGAGGTCAGCGAGAATCGCACCTTTTTGCGTATCGATGAGAACATTGTGCGGCTTCACATCGCGGTGGATGGCGCCATGCTTATGCATATATTGCAAGGCACGCGCAATCTGAACCCCGTAACGCGCCGCTTGCTCCCAGCCCAAAGGGCCTTCGCGTAATCGTTCGCGCAAGGAAAGCCCATCTACAAACTCGAGCAAAATCGATGGCCGCCCCTCCACTTCCGGCGAGCCATAACTGTGAACCAGATTGGGGTGTTCGAACTCCTGCAACAACTGCCCCTCCCGACGCCAACGTTCCAAAATACGTTTATCTTTGGCCACACTGGGACGCAGAACTTTCAAGGCATATTGCTTTCCTTGGTCATCCTCCACCAAAAACACCAAACTCAAAGGTGACTCCCCCAGCCGCCGGATATGACGCAAGTTCTGCGGCAGACGCGGCTCGATTGCAGCGGAGTCACCGCTGGCTGGGGCTGACCCGGGTTTAGTCAGTGGAATCCCCCTCGAGGTCATCGGCCTTTTCTAGAAGACCGTACTTCTCGATCTTGCGCAATAGCGCGAAACGGGTGATGCCAAGCATTTTGGCAGCGCGTGAACGATTCCCAGGCTCTTTGGAGATAGCTGCTTCAATAGCACTGACCTCCAAGGCGCGGACTCGTTCCGGCAAGGGGAAATTTGGACCGGGATCGCCCACATTGTCGCCATCGTTCTCTTGAATCCCCTGCGACAATTCCTCAAACGAGACCTCACCTTCACCCAACAAAGTTAGGCGGCGCATTTCGTTACGCAACTCACGCACATTGCCCGGCCAACTGTAGGCCTCTAGTCCTTTCTTTGAAGACTCGCTTAAAGTACGTGCTTCCTTGCCGACGTCCGCAGCCTCAAGGGAAAGGAAGTGATCGGCAAGAAGCACGGCATCGTCTGCACGTTCGCGCAAACCGGGTAAACGTAGGCCGATGACCTTTAGGCGGTAGTAAAGGTCTTCGCGGAATTTGCCTTCCTTCACGGCGGCTTGAAGATCCACATTGGTTGCTGCGATCACGCGTACATTGACATGGCGCACTTCATTGCTTCCAACGGGACGAATCTCGCCTTCCTGCAAAACACGCAGCAGGCGTTGTTGCATGGCAGGCGACATTTCGCCGACCTCATCAAGGAACATGGTGCCACCATCGGCCTCTTCGAAGCGGCCCTTGCGATCACGGTTTGCTCCGGTGAACGCACCTTTGACGTGGCCAAAAAGTTCCGACTCCAACAAGGTGTCGGGTAACGCTCCGCAATTTTCAACCACAAAGGCGCGGTCCGCTAAGCGGCTGTGAAAATGCAATGCGCGAGCGACCAGTTCCTTGCCGGTACCGCTTTCCCCCTCCACAACCACAGAAGCATCGCTTTCAAGAATGCGCTCCATTTGGCTATAAAGCTTTTGCATGGCTTTCGATGTTCCAACCAAACCGGCGAATCCAGGGCCGCCCGAGGTTTCAATGGGCTGGGTCTGTTCTGGTGCCGTACGTTTGCCTAACTGACGTTGCAGCCGCGTATTTTTACGCTTCAACTTACCCATGGCCACGCGTTCATGTGCGGCACCTAAATGCGCTGCGGCCATGCCTGCTAAACCGGCAAGTAAGTCGGCATCGTGCACTTGGAAGGCTGCTGCGGTGAGGCGGTGATCCACGGCAAGTAAACCGAGAATGGTTCCGTGATACTGCAAAGGCACCGCAAGCACCGAGCGCAAACCCAGATCGGAAATACTTTCCACTCCGGCAAATTCGCCATCGGAAGCGGCGTCTTGCAAAAGGATTGGCTTTTTCGTTTTGAGTGCCTTCTCCAAAAGGGTGCGCGAAAACTTAGTTTCTGGAGCAGGGACCGGCTCGCGCGCAAAGTTACGCGCCAAGGCCAAACTGGTGCGGCCGTCTTCCAGCAGAAACAAAAAGCCACGCTCCGCACGGGTGAGAGTCACCGCGGCATCGACCAGCAAAGCGGCACTACGTTCCATCCGTTCCTCTTGCTCCAAGGTACGACTCACTGCAAGCAAAGTCTGCAGCATATCCTTCTCACGAGGAGTCTCCTGGGTTTGCGTGGACTCCATGGAGGCCAAACGATCGGCTAAACCACCGGCGATCTTCAGGGTGGTGCTGCCAATGCGGATGACATCGGAGGCGGACACGACTAGGCGGTCAACCTGATCCCCTTCAATCCAAGTGCCGTTGCGAGAATCCAAGTCGACGAGGAAAACTTCCGTGCCGAGGCGCTCCAGTCGACAATGGTGACGCGAGGCCAGAGGGTCATCAATCCGCACTTCACAGTCTTGACCACGTCCAATCGTGATCGAATCTTCCTCGACAATGATGACCTGCTGCAGGTTGTCGCGCTCAAGGTGAATTTCCAGAGGATTCCTCATCAGCTCTAGGATACCCTGCTCCCATGGAGGAATGGTGGAAGGACGGTCTGCCCTTTTCGTGCACGCAATGCGGTAAGTGTTGTCATGGGCGCGGTGAGGTTGCGAATGTATACGTGAACTATGCGGAACGGCAGAAGATGGCCGATTTCCTCGACGTTGAGCTAGCCGAGTTCAACCGTTTGTATACCCGGCTAGATGAAGAGGGTCACCGCCTCCTGAAGTTCAAAGATGGGCACTGTGTTTTCCTTGAAGAAGCCGTGTGCACGGTGCATGAGTCCAAACCGGTGCAATGCCGCACCTGGCCTTTCTGGGAGGAGTTGCTGGCATCGAAGGACGCCTACCAGAAGCAGGTCTTAGATTTCTGTCCTGGAAGCGATGTAGAAACACCAATCGTCTCTGCGGCATCGATTCGTGCGCAAATGGAAGAGACGGAAGCGGCTGTGCTGGACGACTGATCGCCCATTGCTTGCTACAATACGCGGTCCATCATGGCCGAGAACCAAAACGAATACGCGCTGCAAGTCATTGGACTGAACAAGTTCTATGACCGCACTCAGGTCCTACAAGACGTCACCCTTTCCTTCTTTGCAGGAGCGAAAATTGGCGTGATTGGCGCCAACGGGTCCGGCAAGTCGACCTTGCTGCGTATTCTGGCTGGCGCGGACGATGACTTCGAAGGTACCCGCATTCAAATGTCGGGGCGCACCATCGGCTATGTATCGCAGGAACCAAGCCTAGATCCGGACAAAACGGTGAAGGATGTGCTCGATGATTCGGTCGCTCACATTCACGCCATCACCGATCGCTACAACGAGATTTGTATGTTGATGGGCGATGCCACTGGTGATCAGTTGCAGAAACTTTCCGATGAGTTCGACCATCTGCAAAGCGAAATCGACGCCAACAATATGTGGGAAGTCGACCGCTTGCTGGAAAAAGCTGCCGCCGCACTGGACCTACCACCTATGGATCGAGAATGTGGTGTTTTGAGTGGCGGAGAAGCACGCCGCGTGGCTCTATGTAAAACCCTGATCGAAACTCCAGACATTCTGCTGTTGGACGAGCCGACCAACCACTTGGATGCGGCGACCACTGCATGGCTAGAACGTCACCTTGCCGACTATGCAGGTTTGGTGATTGTGATTACTCACGACCGTTACTTCTTGGATAACGTGGTCGAATGGATGCTCGAAGTCGAGCGCGGAAGTTGCCGCCCGTACAAAGGCAACTACACCAATTTCCTTGAAGCTAAGGAGAAGGAGTTGGAGATCAGCGGACGTCAGCAGGAAAAGCGTAAGAAGCGTTTGAAGGCCGAGCTGAATTGGGTGCGGCAGAATTCCAAGGCACGTGGCAATAAGAACAAGGCACGCATCAACCGCTACGAACAGCTTGTCGAGGAGCAGAAAGACCTGAATCCTGGCACCATTGATTTGATGATTCCGTCCGGGCCACGCTTGGGTAACAAAGTCATTGACCTGACCCACGTGAAGAAGGCTTATGCCGATCAGGTTTTGATTAAAGACCTGACCTTTGAAATGCCTCCTGGTGCCATCATTGGAGTGATTGGGCCAAACGGTGCAGGCAAAACCACGCTGATGAAAATGATCATCGGCGAAGAAGACCCCGATGCCGGTAGCGTGAAGTTCGGCTCGACCATTGAGGCTTGTTTCGTCGACCAGCGTCGCGCCGAGCTGAGTGACCAAAACTCCGTGTTCGAAGAAATCACCGATGGCTTAGAGTTCTTGCCTTTCGGCAGCGGTGAGATTCAATCACGCGCTTACGTCTCGCGGTTTAACTTTAAGGGCACCGATCAAGAACAAAAAGTCGGCACGCTTTCTGGTGGACAACGCAACCGCGTACAACTGGCAAAGATGCTGCGCGTCGGCGGTAACTTGATCATCCTCGACGAGCCGACCAACGACTTGGATCTCCCTACCACGCGAGTTCTAGAGGAAGCGATTGAGCACTATGCCGGTTGCATGTTAATCGTGTCTCACGACCGTTATTTCCTCGACCGCATTTGCACACACATTCTTGCCTTCGAAGGCAAGGGCGATGTCGAATTCTTCTACGGCAACTACACCGAGTACGCGGAGTGGTATGTCGAGCGCATGGAAGCAGATGGCAAGAGTGCGGATTCGCAAGCGGGCAAGTACCGCAAGCTGAGTCTTTAAACTTCCAATGCTTTCAGTAAAGCTTCGCCAGTGACCTGCGGTGAAAACCGTTGGACGTTGGCGATACCAGCACTGCGGGCTGCATCTCTTGCATTGGGGTTTTGCAGTAGCGCAGTGGTGGCTGTTGCCCAGGCCGGCGCATCGAACGGGCTAAGTAGCTGCGTCGAGCGACCAAGAACCTCTGGAAGTGATGAAGTCGCAGCTGCAAGGACTGGCGTTCCGCATGCTTGGGCTTCTAAAGGTGGTAAACCAAAGCCTTCGAGCAATGATGGGAAAAGGAAGACTGCAGCGCCGCGGTAGAGCGCAGGTAAATCTTCATCGGCCAAGCCTTCCATCCAACGAACCCGTGTGCCTATTCCCAGCTGATCAGCCAGGGCTCGAGCTTGTTTACCGGAGCGATGCCCACGCCCCACCATCACCAAAGGGTGTTGCGCCTGAAGCTCTTCCGCCAACGCAGCGTAGGACCGTAAAACTAAGCTCCAATTTTTATGTGGGCGCAAAGCTCCGACATAAAGCAAATACCCCGGCTCCGGCAACATCGCACTCCCGCAACTTCCCTCCAGTTCGAACTCAGACGACGGGTACCACGGAATCGAAACCAAGGGTGATTGCAGGTTCGGGAAGTGCTCGGCTAGCTTTGATGACGTCGCAGCGGAAGGAACCGAGATGCGCCAAGCCAGCTGATCGATGTCCTCCACCAAGCGCCGATAACGTCGGCTGCGGCGCAACCGGGCGAACCATGAACGGCCATCCGCGAGCATCGGGTTGATGTCTTGGATGGTGATTAAATAGCGCGGGTCATCGGTGGCGGCCGGGAGAGTGGGGCCGGGGGTCCACAAGACATCGGCAGAGCAATCACCGGAGCGCCATTCGGAATAAGGTAGGTCCACCGCAGCCAATGCGGCACGCATTAAGCGAATCACCCGCGCGTAAGAAGAAAAGGGCTGGTCCAGACTGCGCACATCTAAAGCCAGCGGGCGACGTCCGCTCATGCGCGGAGTTTAGCAGGTGGGCTAACTAAGATTTTGCAGGAATGCTACAGCCCCTGGTCCCATAACGTCGTCACCTCCTGGCTCAGCTTTCGCGCAGGCCAGGAGGCAACTAAAAAGGACGATTGGGAAACGCATTTAGAGTTTCACATTTTCGCGATGTTTCGCACAAGCTGCGTGAGTCTTGCGATCACAATTTGGGCAGGTGGATTTATAGCCCGGCTTGTAAGCGTCGATCAACTTCATGGCAGCCATCTCTGCATGTCCTGCAATCGCAGTCTCTGCAGACTTCTTCATGATCTTCTTGTACGTCTTAACCGCCTCAAGGTACTCCTGGTTGCGCTCCATGATTTGCGCATCACGGAACAACTCGCCACCTTTGATTTCCTTGGAGTAACTCGGCTTCTCTTGCATCATGGCAAGATGGGCTCGGGTTTCTACCACACGAGGGTACTCAGACCCCTTACCTAAGTAAGGTTGAGCCAGCTGCATGCCGCGGAACCAGAATCCATCCTGAATGGCTTCTGAAGAAAGTTGAAAGGCTTTCGCGCTTTCATTCTTCATAAATCCATCCAGGCGACCGGCCCAATCCAAGTCAGAGCCTTCTAACTTCGGCATGACTTTATAAAGTTCCTGCAAAGCTTTGGTTTTATCGCCACCGTTCCACGCTTTAATCACTTTGCCGAGCTTCTTCGGATAAACCGAATCGGTACGCCCTTCTTTGCGTGCGCCACTCAAGGCTCCACTTGAGGAACTCGGGTGTCCCGTCCATTGCAGCTCCTTACCCAAGAACACCGCCGAAGTTGGGAACCCCGAAACTCCGATGACCTTCTCAAGTTTTCCATCTGGCAAAATCACTACTGGGTGAATGACATTGTTGGCGGCAATCCAAGCTTCCACCAAGTTTGCAGGCTCATCAGTCACGCTGATGACGACCAAACCCTTCGCATTGCCTTTCTCCCACTCGGAGTTCAGGTGCGGGATTTGGCCCTTGCAAGGGCCTCACCAAGTACGGAAGACCTCGACCATCACGGCCCGGCCCTGCATATCTTCACTGGAGAATGCTGGAGTGTTAAACCACGTTGCGTCTGCAAAGTCCGGCATGGTGCCGGGGTCTTGCGCCGCAATCGGGCTAGTGACAGCAAGCGCCAGAGCGAAACTCGCCAAAAAGAATGGAATCGTTTTCATGATGTTTGGGATTTCTCCTAAGAATGCCAGGATAGCAGATAAGGCTCCACCCTCCCAAATGACTCGCGCAGGCAAGAATTCGGTTCCCAGAATCCGAGGAGAAGTCGCCAAGATGTCCTGCTAAAGGGGTCGTAGACACGTAATCTAGGGCATGCCGCGCCCCTTCCTTCACGCCACCATGCCTGGCCCCGCACCCGCGACCGGCTTTGTCGGAGGCATTCTGCGGTTAGTGTTCACAGCCCTCTTTTTGGTGCTGGCGTTTTTTGTCCTCCTGTTCACCCTTACGGTTGGACTCATTCTCCTGCTCTTTAGCGCGCTTGGCATTGGACCCAAGCGCCGCATGCCGAAAGCTACGTTTGGCTTTCCCTTTCAGCCCGCGCAAGATTCGGATTCGGTAACTCCAGAGCCACAAGCGCCTAAAGCAGATGCTGACACGCCGAAAGAACTCGAATCCTTTCATGGAAGTTTGGATGAATTCATGCAGCAACGCAAAAACAATAATCCAGAGGGAAGCTCTGATTAAGTCTGGTAGCGACTCCGCGGCCGAAATCGCTTGCCCCTGCGTTGCTTCATCTCGGCTGTAGCTACACTTCAGTCTTCGATTCGCGCCTTGTGGCAAGCGATTTCCATCCACGGCCTCCCACTCCATACTTAATCAGAGCTTCCCAAGATGACAAACAATTTGCAACTCCGTCTGCCTTTGCAGCGGCTTGAAGATTTAGTTTCCACTGTTGGCCAAGCCGTACGCGGCAAAGAAGAGGCCATTCGATTATGCCTTGTTGGCTTACTAGCCCGTGGGCACGTTTTGTTGGAAGACGTCCCAGGCACCGGCAAGACAACCTTGGCGCGAGCGCTTGCAAAGGCATTGGGCTTGGATTTCCAGCGCATTCAGTTCACTTCGGATTTACTGCCAAGCGATGTGCTTGGGGTCAGCATTTGGGATAACCAAGAAAGCACCTTTCGATTTACCCGCGGACCAGTGTTTCATAACATCTTGCTCGCCGATGAGCTGAACCGTACCTCTCCGCGTACCCAATCAGCCTTGCTCGAAGCCATGAGCGAGAAGTCCATTTCCGTGGACGGAGAACGCCATGAATTGCCGCAACCGTTTTTCGTGATTGCAACGCAGAATCCCATGGAATTCGAGGGAACTTATCCGCTGCCAGAATCACAACTCGACCGCTTCATGTTGCGCTTAAGTTTGGGCCACCCCGAACGAGAAATCGCCAAAGAGGTTTTGCAAGGGCGCGGACTGAGTGATCCGGTGGATGCCGTGCAACCTTGCATCACTGCTGCGGAGCTGGATGAACTGATCCAAGCCGTAGCAGAGGTGCATTACGATGACGACCTGCTCGACTATCTCCTCGACCTCATCGAGGAAACCCGACGCCACCCGCACCTGGCCCTTGGTGCCTCGACACGTGCAGCTTTAGGATTGCATCGGGCAACGCAGGCGAACGCGTTAGTGAACAACCGCGATTTCGTCACTCCAGACGACATCAAATCTTTGTTCATTCCATGCATTGCGCACCGCGTCTTGCCATCCCCCGCTTATGAAGGCGGCATGCACGGTACCACGGGCGCTTTGGAGAACATCCTCAGCGAGGTCGAAGTGCCGCAATGAGTTCGGCAGCCCCGTACCCACAAAAAGAAGAAGCCAAATGCCTCGGCATCAATTGGCGACTGACTCCTTTGGCAAAATCCTTGCTTTGGGTCAGTGGTTTTATGGGCGCGAGTTTTTTGTTCATCAACGGGCTCACTCCAACACCAGCAGCGCTCGGATTAACCAGCCTGCTGATTCTTCTCTTTTCTAGCAGCTGGATTCTGGGCCGCGCCACCCTCCAAGTTATTTTCCCGACCGGGTTAGAACCGGCCACTGGATTTGCCTGGGAAAAGCTCTCGGTTCGCTTTGGCCTGCACAACGTTGGCGGCAAGTTCACCGCCCGCGATGTCCTGCTTTACCACGGTAGCGACTTCCAACGCCGCGGTCTCTTTGCCTACCGCGCAAGCATTGCCCCTGGGACTTCACAATGGATGGAAGGTAGCCTTCGTTTACCGAAACGCGGACGCTTCCACACCCATGGGCTGCGTATTGCATCCACTTTCCCATTCGGCTTGATCCGATGGACTTCAGCTTGGGAACTTCCTGCCGATTTGCTCGCACTACCGCGCATGGGTGCTCTGCGCGACCCATTGAGCCTCATCCCACCCGAGCGCGAAACCTTGGTAGACCAGGTGGGCCGCTTTCAGGACGCTGAAGAATTTCATTCCCTGAAGAGGTGGCGACCTGGCATGAGCCAACGAAAAATCCACTGGAAAAGCACCGCGCGACGCAATCATTTAATGCTGAAGGAACTGCATGGTGTGCGTAAACCAAGCATTCGCTTAGAGCTCATCCCTCCGGTGGTTTCTTCTTCACGCCAGCATTCGGGGAAGTTCTTATTTGAACAATCCATTTGCTTAACTGCTAGCTTGGCGGATTTTTTCCTACGTCGCAACTATCGCGTAGAGGTGGCCTGTGCGGGAGTCAAAAACCCTTTCTTCCTGCAGGAACAAAGCGGACGTGCCGGTTTATTTGGTGTGCTTACCAAACTGGCTGAAATCGATTTACTCGAACCGGACAAGGACTCGCATCGGCCACCTCAACAAGCGCCGCAGGGATTTCGTAGCCGCCGAGCTTTCCGCATTCAGATTTGTGCTGGAAGCGGCAACTTGCGCAATGCAGGCCGCCAACGTTTAGACATTCTTGATCCCGCAACTAAACGCTGGTTTCATTCTGACCGACGTTTCTCCCAAGCCGGATTCCTGCAAAGGCGCCACGGATGAGATCCCACTCCCGTCGCCGCCTTTACCCAACCCTACCGCCATCACCGCTCGACTCATGGTGCCAGCGCGGGCTCATGGCGTTGGCTCTCTCCGGTGGATTTGCAGCCGCACTTTTCCTAAAGGACCAACCGGGCTGGTCGCTTGGGCTGAGCATCGTCTACCCCTTCTTGCTCATTTTCGGAGCCTTTGCCACGCGATGGATGAACTTTTTCTCCTTCGCCCAAAAGTATCATCAATCCATGAACCAGGGATTCTATTTGGTCATGGTGGTGAGCTTTCCATTTCTAGCACCGCAGCCATCAGCCCCAGTTTGGATCCTCATGCTCCTTCTGTGCTTGCATGGTTATGCCTTGCGCTACGCACGTTTGGACAACTTTGCGGTCCTGGCATTAATCATGCCGCTGTTGGAGCTCTTACTGGTACATTTCGTCCTATGGCCCGGCGGCATGATCGCGCGCGGCATCTCCCTTACCTGGACCCTCGCGACCTTGCTGCTTGCCGGCGGGGTCACCACTTGGATCCACGCACGTTGGACACGACGACGTCTATTACAACGCGATCGCTCGCACCATAACCCATCCGAAACGGGTGCCGGCCTATGGAACCGCGCACGTTTCATGATGCTGCTCGGCCTTTTGCTGTTCCCGATTGGATTGAGTTTGCAACAAGCGGCTCTTTGGACATTTCCAGATGCGAAAAGTATTTCTTCCGAGTCCGCATTAACCTCCTTCGGCAATACGTCGGGTCAAGCCACGGAGGACCTCCCAAAGGAAGAGCGCGCCGATGCCATCGACCGTGAACCGCCTCGCGACTTTGTATTTCCAAATGCCATTAGCTGGCAAGGCAAAGTCACCGAGTCCAAACGCGAGTCTTTACTTTTCCAAGTGCGCAGCGAACAAGATGTCGGCCGCTCTCGCCCCTACTATTCCGATGCACGGCCGCTTTACCTCGCGGCGACTACTTTTGACATCATCAATGAAGCAGGCCTAAGTCGAGAGTACTCCCCGGAAGCTATTTTTCATGCGAATAGCGGCCTAGGCTCCGATGACTGGATTGTCTTTGACCCGGACTTTCAGAAGAGTTCGGTGGTGCAGTTCAAAATGAAGACGCGACCGCTTTTGCATCCAAACGAAAACGGCAAAGGGCATTTATCTTTCCTGCTTCACAATCGGCGCATGGTGGCGATGCGCTATCCGAGCTGCCGCTTCGATGAAGACGACCATACTGCCCTCGCTGAAGTGCCCAAGGCTGCCATGCTCGAATATCAGTGGTTAAGTCAGCCAGTCGACAAAAGTACGCCGCTGATTGCATCTTTCCGCGCTGAACCGCGGTACTTGACTCTGCCGCGCTCCTCAGCTTTCCGCTTGTGGACCGAGGACGCACTGCAACTCTGCGCAGGCCTGAATTCGTCCGAGCAAAAGTTGAACCGTATTCTGAAGCATTTCCAAAGCAACTATCGCTATGACTTGGAGCCCTCCACTTCCGATGGCATCCAAGCCTTCAGTGATTTCTTTGAACAGAAACGCGGTTACTGCACCTATTTTGCTTCGGCAACGATGCTTTACCTACGCGCCAATGGAATTGCCTGTCGGGTAGCCACTGGCTTTATGGTGACCGAATACTCCGAAGCTCGGGAGGCTTACATCGGGCGTTTGCCTGGACATGCTTGGGTCGAAGTACTTCTGGCCGATGGCAACTGGCGCGCTGTGGAGCCGACTCCTGCAACTTCACGCATGGATGCTATTGCAGCCTACCGCGCTGAAAGACTGGCTGAGGACTTCCCTGAAGATGTTGTACAAAGTGACAGCGCGACCATCAACCTCGACCCTTCTGCTGAAGCGAAGAAGGAAGATCTAGCAGCCGATGCTGGAGACTTCGTTTCGTTTAGCCGTGGCATTGTGGTGTTTGGCTTTGGCTCTCTCCTGTCGATTGTCGCCCTAGCATTGTGGCTGGGGCATATGATGGGTCTTCTACAGAAACGCCGCGTCAGGCGCACCAAAGAAGCGGCCTTCACCACCGAAGCCATTTTGGCGATGGACTACTGGGCGCGCATCCGCAGCTTACTTGAAGACCTTGGCTTTCAGAAGAAACGCAGTCAAACAGCTTCGGAGTTCGCGGAGTCGGTTCAGTTTTGGGGCGGCGACCTCTACCGCCCTATGGGAACCATCACGCGTTTGGTTTACCGCACCCGTTTTGGTGGACACGTCTGGTCAGAACGCGAGTGCGATTTCTTAGACCGATTCGAAGAGTTGCTCCTTGCGAAAGCGCAGCAGTCTCAAGATTAGCTTCGAAGCATCCTAGTCTAAATCTTGAACTCGACTGCCTGGAACAAGATCTTCCTGCCCGTCTTCAAAGCGCACCCAGCATTTGCTTCCACCGTCGTAATCTTGCGCGCGTAATAAAAGTTTGGCTGGTTTTCCAAAAGCCAAGCAAGCTTTCGGCGGTGCGTTATCCAACCCGCGCCAACAACGCAAGAAGGGGTTTTCCTCCCACTCGCGGGCAACCGTGGATGACTCCATATGCCCCGGATAAATTTCCGTTTGAGGCGGCAACTGCATGATCCTCTCCATGACCGAATGCTGAAGCTGTTCAAAAGTAGTATGCCCAGGAGCCCGTGTGCCACCCACCGAGCCTCGAAATAGGGTATCGCCAGTAAATACGGCTTGTTCGTTTACCAGAAACGCTAACTGGCCGGCAGTGTGACCTGGAATGTGTAGCGCTCGAATGACTAAATCGCCGCTTTTGATTTCATCGCCATCGGCCAAAGTCTGGCTGAGCCCGGGGATTAAATCTTGCTCCGCCGCATGCCCACAAACTGGGCAGGCAAATTGCTCTGCCCACGCCCCATTGAAAGTCACGTGATCATGATGATGATGCGTGTTCAGAATGTGCGTTGGAGTCAGCGAAAACTCCTCAAGCGCATCCAGTAACGGTTCACGCGGCCCTCCAGTGTCAATCAACACCGCGTGCCCACCAGGTTTATCTGCCACCAACCAACTATTGGAGAGCCATTCAGAATCGCGACTATGTCTGATGATCATGCTGTCTTCTAGGATACACTCCGACATGTTCGCATGGCTCCGTCGCCGACGTCGCGCCCGTCTGGTTCAGCAAGGCTTACCAGCGGATTGGGCCTCTTACCTCCACGCTCTGCCTTTTGTCAGCCAGCTCACCCAAGCGGAACAACTACGGCTGGAAGCTTTGGTGTGCGTATTCCTTGCCGAAAAGGATTTTGAAGGTTGCGATGGCCTTGAGATGCGCGACAAAATCCGCGTGGTCATTGCTGCGCAAGCCTGCCTTTTGATCTTGAACCTGGATCACATGTTTTTTCAAAAGGTGCGCACGATTTTGGTTTACCCATCCGTTTTTCGGCATCGATCCGAGCAAACGACATCAGGTGGAGTGATTGAAAGCCGCGAGCACACTAATCTCGGTGAAGCGTGGCCAAACGGACCGATTGTTTTGGCCTGGGATCATGCTTACCAAGGTGGGAGGAATCCGGACGATGGCCAGAACACGGTGTTCCATGAGTTTGCGCATAAGCTCGATATGCTCGATGGCATCACCGATGGCATTCCTCCACTTACTTTGGAACACGAGGACCATGCTTGGCGAAAGCGCATGAAAGATGCGGCATTGCGTCACCAGGAGATGGTTCAGCGAGGGGCACCTGTATTCTTAGATAGCTATGGCGCGACTCATCCGGCGGAGTTTTTTGCCGTCGCCACGGAAATGTTTTTCGAGCGCCCGCGTGATTTACGTAAACGGGAAGCTGAGGTTTATGATTTACTGAAGACCTTTTATCGTCAGGATCCTGCTTCGCGTTCCGCAAAGGCAGAATGACCTGTCTTGTGGCGTGCTGGATTTAAACTGAGAAAACTGTCCAGCCCCAAAGGCAACAACCGGCGATTTCCACCACCCAAAAGGAGGGTTTGCGGATTTTATGGCGAAAGGCAATCATACCTAAGGCCCCACCAGGTGCGCCGCCAACCATAGACCAGGCCATGAGCACTCTTTCAGGAACACGGTTGCGGTTTTTCTTCGCGCGCCCCTTATCCCAGCCAAAATTGAGGAAAGCGACCACCGAAGTGATCGCTATCCAAATTAGCACGACTTGTTGCATAGTCATGCCTGCACTTTAGCCTTCGAGTTTGTCCATGTGGACATCCATCTGCGGGTAAGGGATGCCAATGCCAGCTTCATCGAGAGCCATTTTGACCGCACGCGTGGTGGCTTCCATGCAACCCCAGTAATCAGAGCTGTTACACCAGACGCGAATCTTCCAGTCAATGCAGCTATCACCAAGGCTTGCCAGAACGATTTGGTGACCAGGATCTTCGATGCGCTCGGAAACGCTTGCGGCAGCCTTGTCTAGCACGGCGCGCGTCTTGTCGAGATCTGCAGTGTAATCGGTGCCAACGACAACATCGCAACGGCGGGTGCTGTGGTGTGAGATGTTCTCAATAGTGCCACCAAAGATCGCTCCGTTAGGAATGATGATGCGGCGGTTATCTGGAGTATCAAGAACCGTGGTGAACAATTCGATTTCACAAACTTTGCCGATGACTCCAGCAGTGTTGATGACATCGCCCACTTTGAAAGGACGGAAAATCAGCAGCATGATGCCGGAAGCAAAGTTGCCGAGCGTTCCTTGCAGCGCCATACCCACTGCCAAACCCATGGCACCGAGAATGACCGAGAAGCTTGCGGTGTCGACACCAAAGGTTCCAAGGATGAGCAAGGTTCCGATGAGGAGAACCACGGTCTTGGCCATCTTGCCAAAGAAACGTGCGAGGGTTTCTTCGACTCTAGCTTTGGCACATGCCTTGCGAGTCATGCTGTTGGCCCAGCCAGCAACAATGCCCATGACGAAAAAGGCAAGCACGCCAACTACGGCAGCCATCCAGTTTTCTAGAACGAATTCTTGGATTCCGTCCATGAAGTTTTTCGGCTCGGCGCCTTCGTCGCTGCCAGCCTGAATGAAAAAGGGGATGAGAGAAAGCATGGTCAAGATTTTAGATTAGATTTCGATTCCATCAGCCATGATTTCGGCCAACATGGGTTCGTCGCCCTGAAGTGCAGTGCGTTGCATGTAAAGCGACATACCACGCAGGCCGCCTAGTTCCTCGCCGGCACCCGCTCTTCCGGGGCCACCGTGGACCAACATTGGAAGAACAGCACCAGGGCCCATGGACATTTCGGCAATCTTTTTGCTGCCAAAATTCAGGCGTCCGTTGAATGGAGCCACCTCAGTCATGAGATCGGCAGCGAACTTGCGGTCGTCGGAGTAGATCGACGCGACCAATCCGCCTTCGCCCTTGTTCAGCAAAGCGCCTAGAGCAACGGAATCGCCTTCGTACGGGATGAGGGTCGCAACCGGTCCGAAAACTTCGCGCTCGTGCACCAACTTTGCAGTTTGGCTGTCACGTGTTTGCAGAAGCACGGGAGTTTGGAAGTAGCCTTTGCCCTCTTCCACTTCCAGCAACTCGCCGCGGCCTTGCTCACCATGGACGATGTCCGACTCCTGCATGAGTTCGACAATGCCTTCTTGTACATCTTTGAGTTGCGATGCACTAGCCACTGGCCCCATACGCACACCGCGAGTTGCAGGATTGCCGACACGAATGCTGGCGATGGACTCCTTCAAGTCTTCCTTGAATTCCTCCACCTTCTCAAGCGGCACAAAGATGCGACGAATGGCGGTGCATTTCTGCCCAGCCTTCTGCGTCATGTCGGTGGTGACTTCACGCACCATTAAGTCCCAGGTTTCCTTTTGCGGTTTCACATCAGGTCCAAGGACAGCCGAGTTCAAGCTGTCAGCTTCGACGTTCACGCGCACCGAGTTTGCGATGACCGCACTGCCCGAACGAATCGTGCGGCCGGTCCAAGCAGAACCGGTGAACGCAACGACATCTTGTCCGGTTACGTGATCAAGCAAATCACCTGCTGACCCGACGAGCATTTGCAGAACCCCATCTGGAAGAACCTTGCCCTCCACCAGGATTTCCATCATGCGTTCCGCCAAAAGCGACGTACTGGTCGCTGGCTTAGTCAAAACCGGCATTCCAGCAAGAATGGCGCATGCAGCCTTTTCAGCCATGCCCCATGCCGGGAAGTTGTACGCATTAATGTGTACCGCGACTCCCGCACGTGGAGTTTGCACATGACGTCCGACGAATCGTGGACTGCGCGACAGACGGATACTTTCACCATCAATGAAAAACTTGGCCTCTCCAAGCTTCTCACCAATCTTGGCGTAAGCCATCAACGTGCCAGTGCCGCCATCAATGTCAAACTTGGCATCGCCGCGGGTGTTGCCGCCCGACAAGGTGCTCAAGTCCAAAAGCTCATCGCGATGGGCATGCCATGCATTAGCCATCGCAGCGAGCAAAGCGCCACGCTCAGCAAAACTCATCGCACGTAGAGTAGGGCTGCCCACCTCACGTGCGTATTGCAAGGCTGCCTTGAGGTCGTGTCCACCGCGGGATACTTCCCCCACAGCTTCTCCGGTGGTTGGATTGAACAGGGTGACGGTCTCTCCACCACCCTGATGCCAGCCACCGCAAAGGTGACTTTTCAAAAGCGTCGCTGTTGTGCTCATGCGTTTACAAACTTCACGTATTCAAACTCAACTTCTTGACCGTTGAGGCCTTTCGAAGGTGGGTTAATCCAGCCAGCAAACTGGCCAGGTTCGGTAACTTGAACCATGAGTGATTTCACGTAGCCCAAATCTTCAGCGGTAGGAATCCACTCGCCGAATTGATCAGCGAAAGCTTTGTCGCTTTGCAGCTCACCCTGTGGGTTGAACGGTTGGTGGGCGTAAACACCAATCTTGCGGTTGAAACGTTGTGATGGCAACTGAAGGCGGAAATCCAGGCCTGCCTTCTCCAAGCTCTTGTTCCAGCGCACCATGGCGCGTTCACAATCTTCACGGTAAGCATCGCGTAGCACCAGGTTCATTGCACGACGCATTGGAATCTCATGGCTGGCCATCTTGCCGTCTTCCATCCAATCGAGGCTGTAGCACTCGTCCATAGCTTGATGTTCGGTGAATCGTTTCGGATTCATTTCCTGGAAGCGACCTTTGAGGCCAGCGCCAAAGTAGTTTGCGGCGTTGGAACTATCTTCACCACCAAACAAGTCGAGGGAACCGGTGTACCACTCGTTGATGTACTTCTGGATGATGTCCAAAGGCACCACACCTAGCTGATGCGGGTCGGTCTCTGGGTTTTCAGCCATGACCTGTGCGGTGCGTGCAACCACGCGCCCAACGCCCGTCTCGCCGACGAACAGGTGATGTGCTTCCTCGGTTAGCATGAACTTCGTGGCACGCGCGAGTGGATCGAATCCACTTTCAGCCAAAGCACCTAGCTGGTACTTGCCGTCGCGGTCCATGAACATTGCGAAGCAGAAGAACGCCAGCCAATCTTCCACTGGCTTGTTGAATGCTTCCAGAATACGCGGGCTATCGGCGTTGCCAGAACGACGCTGCAGCATTTCATCGGCCTCATCGCGCCCGTCTTTGCCGAAGTACTCGTGCAGCAGGTGGACCATCGCCCAAAGGTGACGCCCCTCTTCCACGTTGACTTGGAACAAGTTACGCATGTCATAGAGACTTGGCGCACATTTTCCGAGCAAACGCTGCTGCTCAACCGATGCTGGCTCGGTGTCACATTGGGTCACAATCATGCGACGCAACTCTTTACGGTATTCGCCCGGAACTTGATCCCAAACGTCCATTTCGGAGTTATCGCCGAAACCAATCTTGCGATCCTTAACTGGCGGTGCGAGGAAAATACCCCAACGGTAGTCCGGCATCTTGACGTAATCAAAATGCGCCCAGCCACTCGAATCTACGCTGACTGCGGTGCGCAGATAGATGTCATCGTCCTGGAAACCTTCCGGCCCCATTTCCATCCACCAATCTTTGAAATCTGGTTGCCAAGCTTCGAGAGCCTTTTTTACCTTGCGGTTGCTCGCGAGATCAATGTTGTTGGGGATCTTGTCGTAGGTGATAGCCATGATTTAGGTGCGGTTCCAATCGAACTCAGGGGATTCAGGACGACCGTAGAGGCTTAATGCACCCTTCGGTCCAACAGCATTAGGACGCTGGAAGATCCAGTTCTGCCACGCTGTCAGGCGGCCGAAGATCTTGGTTTCCATAGTCTCTGGACCGGCAAAACGAATGCTCGCTTCCATGCCGGTTAAGGAGTCAGGTGAGAAGTTGACGCGCTCCTCGATGGCGAGACGCACTTCGTCGTCCCAGTCAATGTCGTCGGCGGCAACGGTGATCAAGCCAAGCTCTTCCGCTTCATCGGAATCAAAGGCCTCGCGACGTGCTGCTAATCCTTCGGCAACACCTTCATGGCCGAAGAAGCGTGTTTCCAAACGCGACAGGCCGTTGCCCATCGGGAAGGTGCCGCCATTCATGACTGAAAGCTGCACGGTGACGTCGTCCTCTTCCAACATGAAGGAACGGTCGGCAGCGAGCGCGAACTCGAAAAAGCTTCCTGCAAATGCGGAACCTTGATCGATAATGGCGAAGAAACTCTTTGCGGTGTAATCCAAACGCTTGAAGGTGCGCTTCATGAACAACAACACTTCGTTAACGAACCAGTCGTCGCGGCGTGCGTCCATCATTTCGTCTAGAGCCACAATCGTTTCAGCTTTGCCGCGGGTCTTGAGTAGAACCAAACCGATGTGCGGATAGTTCAAACGCAGGCGCATGATGGCATCGTCCAACTCGCGAAAAGCGCGTAGTGGGTACCAAGATGAACCGAGATCGCGTGCGTCGCCAGGAATTTCTGGAAGACTCTCAGGCAGCGTAATGGTTAACGTGGCAGTGCGCTCAGAAGTGTCCAATTCAAGGTTTACGTACTGATATTGCACGCCAAACTCGTTTTCGGTTGGCTCGAGAGCTTCCAAGGTAATGCCCTTGCGCTCCGGGTGTCCTTCGCCTGCAACCTCTGCAACCCGCGCCGCAACGCCTTCCTCAAACTTAGAAGTTGGGAAAATGCCATCGACCAAACCCCATTGCACGGCACGTTTTCCTTTCACGCCTTCTGCAAGAGTGACGAATGCATCGGCCAAGTCACGGCGCACAAAACGCTTATCAACCAAGCGGGTCAAACCGCCAGTGCCGGGAAGCACACCAAGGTAAGGGATTTCGGGAAGCGATACCGCGGAACGGCGGTCATCGACCAAGTACATCTCCTCACATGCGAGTGGTAGTTCATAACCACCACCGGAAGCCACACCATTCAAAGCTGCGATGTAAGTCTGCCCAGAAAACTCGGTCGCATCTTCAATCGATCCACGCGTTTCATTGGTGTACTTACAAAAGTTGACCTTCCATGCGTGAGTGCTGCTACCCAACATGAAAATATTCGCGCCAGAACTGAACACACCTTCTTGACCACTGGTAACCATGACGGCCCCCACCTCTGGGTTCTCGAAACGCAGGCGCTGGACGGCGTCGGAGAGTTCAATGTCCACGCCGAGGTCATAGCTGTTGAGCTTCAACACATAGCCAGGGCGCAGACCACCCTCTTCATTGATATCGATGATGAGTCGAGCCACTGGGCCATCAATTTCCACCTTGAGGTGCTGATAGCGGTCGGGATGAGTCTCGAAGTGGACTGGTTCCACTGCGTTTTGGGTCGCTTCCATCCGCACATTATGTCGGCCTCATGCAAAATAGTACAGATAAATGTTTCCTTTCTCATTTATTTGCACTATATTGCAGCCGTGCCTCGTGTCCCCAACCCAGCTCTCCTGCAGCGCATTGCGGAACGCGTGCGTGCGCGGCGGTCCGAGCTTGGCTGGACCATGGCGACCGCCGCCAAACGCTCTGGACTGAGCCCACGATTTTATGCCCAGGTGGAATCAGCCGAGGCCAACATTGCGATTGGGCGCCTCGATGCTTTAGCCGCAGCCCTACAAATTCCTTTGGTGGATCTGATTCAGGACGATGTCCTCACTCCCGCCAAGCAAGGCATTGCGCTTCTAGGCATTCGCGGTTCCGGCAAGAGCACTTTGGGTGCCATGCTTGCAAAGTCGATGGGCTCGGAGTTTTTGGAGTTGGACGAAGCCATTGAAACACTCGCCGGGCTCAAACTTTCGGAAGTCTTCGCCTTACATGGGGAAAATTATTACCGACGCCTTGGTGGTGAGGCTATTCAACAACTCATTACATCGGGGACGCCAAAAGTAGTTGCGTTACCGGGAGGCATTGTTTTAGATGAGCACGTTTACGCTTTGGTGGAAGACAACTTCACCACAGTTTGGTTACGCACCGAGCCGGAAGACTGCATGTCTCGGGTGCTTGCGCAAGGCGATCATCGTCCGATGAAAGGCCATGCAGATGCCATGGCCGAGTTACGCAAGCTTCTTGCAGCACGCGAACCGTACTACCAACGCGCAGCGCTAACCCTTGACACATCCATCAGTGATTTAGCCAGCACGCATACTCGGCTGGTGCAATCGGTGGAAGCTACTCGTTAAGCGGTTTCGGCTGGCCGTCGGACCAATCGTAAAAACCACGGCCCGATTTGCGGCCTAAATGTCCATCGGCGACCATCTGACGCATGAGATCAGGTGCCTTAAAGCGAACAGAATCCAGGGTTTCAGCAAGGTATTCGCTGATATGCAGGCGCACATCTAAGCCAATCATGTCAGTCAACTTGAGCGGGCCCATCGGGTGGCGGTAACCCAGTTCCATGGCAGTATCGATGTCAGCTGCAGAAGCCACACCTTCTTCCACCATACGGATGGCCTCTAAACCAAGAGTGACACCCAACCGAGACGATGCAAAGCCTGGTGCATCCTTCACCACAATCGGGCTCTTGCCCATGCGTTCAGACAACTCCAGTGCTCGGTTAACCGTAGCCTGCGAAGTTTGATCTCCGCGCACCACCTCCAATAACTTCATCAAAGGTGGCGGGTTGAAAAAGTGCAATCCAATAAAGCGACTCGGATTCTCCACCACCGATGCCAACTCAGACACTGACAAGGAAGAAGTGTTGGTGGCAATCATGGCGTCGGCACTGACCACGGCGGACACGCGTTTGAAAATGTCTTGCTTCAAGCTCAGCTTTTCTGGGGCTGCTTCAATCACCAAATCTGCGCCGCGCACCGCATCTTCCAAATTCCACACTGGTTCCAATAAGGCCAAGACTTCTGCCTTGCGCTCTTCAGTCATTTTGCCCTTGCTCACTCCTTTGGCGAGCATGGCTTCAATTTTTTCCATGCCTCCGCGCGCGAAGGCCTCATTAATATCAAAAAGCCGGGTTTGAATGCCAGCCTGCGCGGTGACTTGCGCAATGCCTGCGCCCATAGCCCCAGCGCCAAGCACTGCAGCGGTTTGAATGGTTTGCGATTCGCTCATGAAACTTCCTTTACCGTCGGGGCCTATCCCCTGGGTGGCGGCATAGTACCCTGGTCCCCCTATGGCGACCCGCCTGGTACACACCTTCATCCCCGATGAGGCCGTCGAAAAAATCGATGCGCTTCTAGAAGCCCTACCCCATGCCAAAGCCTTTCGGCATAACCTGCCGGGCCCAACCACGCAGTATCACATTCTGATTCCAGCTGAAGAAGTGTCTTCGGTCTTGGATCCGCTGCAAGCCACCTTTGGCAGCTACGAAGACTTCCGAGCGGTTGTTTTGGCGGTGGAAACCGTGGTTCCAAAACCGGAAGAACCCGAAAAGGAAACCCCTGCAGCGGAGATTCCTGCAAAAAAGAAGGGTGGCAGTATTAGTCGCGAAGAGCTCCTCGATGACTTAACCGATGTCGCAAAACTGGACCGAGTGCATTTATGGATGGTGGCACTTTCCACCATTGTGGCAACCATTGGCTTATCCACCGACAACGTCGCCGTTTTGATTGGCGCCATGGTGATCGCGCCACTGCTTGGGCCCAACATGGCACTTGCTCTCGCCAGCACTTTGGGCGATACGAAGCTTGCGTTGTTTAGTTTGCGCACAAGTTTTGCCGGAGTGACTTTAGCCTTTTGCATGGCTGGATTAGCCGGATGGCTTTTTGACCTGAACCTAGAATCGGCCGAAATTCTAAGTCGCACCGATCTCAACCTGGAAGATCTGCTCCTAGCACTAGCCGCAGGAACCGCTGGCGCACTAGCCTTCACGACTGGAGTCCCCGCTTCCTTGGTCGGCGTTATGGTTGCCGTCGCCCTGCTGCCTCCCTTGGTGGTTTGCGCACTCATGGCGACTTCAGGAAACTGGGCTCTCGCACAAGGAGCCGGCATGTTGCTCGCAGGCAACTTGGTCTGTGTAAATCTTGCGGGTATTGCGACTTTCTTGTCCCGCGGCGTGGCTCCGAGGACCTGGTGGCAGAAACGCAAATCGAGAAAGCTGGCCGTCGGCATGCTGCTCGGGTGGCTTTTGCTGCTCGCAGCTCTGATCATATTAGTGCTGATTAACGAAGTCGATTTGCCCATTTAAGACTTAAGTCCAATCTTGAAAATGCCGTCGTTGTGGTTGGTATGGCACCAAAACGACTACTCCAATTCCTTGCCGCGAGTCCCATTCTCTTGGCAGCTTGTTCTTCAGGGCCCACAGTCCTGACTCATGACAATGGTGCAGTGGCTTTGCGCATTGAATCGACCGTGGATGGCGTTTCGATTGAAAACATGCGCGTGCGTATGCGCGACGATAAAGCAACCGCTCAGTTCAATCTTGTTAACGGCGATTCCGATCGGCAAAACGTATTCATCGCACTCGAATGGTTTGATTCCGATGGCTTCCTTCTGGAAGACTCGATGGAAGTGGACCCTCGCGAGCGGACCTTCAACCTGCGCGGTGGCAAAGCCCGCACTCTGACCTTCTTCAGCCCCGATGGGCAGCGCCCGACGACTCTGCGCTGCACCGTAGAAGAATCTGAAGTGCACTTCTAAGTGCACCTCCAGGGTTTCAAAACAACACCCTTAACGGCGCGGGAATAAACCCTGTTTTTCATAGTGCTGCTGATGATATTCCTCAGCACGAATGAAGCCCTCCGCCTTCACGACTCCAGTGGTGACTGGTTTCTTCACGCGGCCGGAAATCGCCAAGCTGGCTTTGGAGAACTCCGCGGCCTTCTGCTGTTCCTCGGTGTAAAAGAAAATCGCAGACCGATACTGGCTGCCTAGGTTCACCCCTTGGCCATTCTCTTGAGTCGGATCGTGGTTCTCCCAAAAGATATCCAGCAACTGTTCGTACTGCACTTTTGCCGGATCATAAGTCACATGCACGGCCTCGGCATGACCAGTGGAGCCAGAGCACACTTGTTCGTAAGTAGCATTTGGAACCGAGCCACCGATGTAACCGACCTCCGTCGAAAGCACGCCATCTACAGCACGGTAGAGAGCTTCTACACCCCAGAATCAGCCTGCGGCGAAAGTCGCTTCCTGGGTCATCGAGGCTGGAGTGGCAGAAGAGGTGGTGTCAGGAATGGAATCCATCGGTTGTCCGGTGCTGCACGCTACGGCTAGAAAACCAAGAACTAGGCTAGTCAGAATCGTACGCATCACGCCTTCTAGGATACACTCTGCTCATGTTCCTGACTGTATTGCTGTTTTCTTGCATTTCACAAGCCCCCACTCCGGCTACCTATCCCGAATCCCTTACTGAGGAAGAAATTTCTATCTTCACAAAAACGGCCATGGAAAGCATTGTGCAAGAGGTTCCTTGGACCGAGTTCAAGACCTATCTTGGCGAGGAATCCGTCGTCACTCCAAAAGAGCTCCACCCAACTTTTTACGGTTGCTTTGACTGGCACTCAGCGGTGCACAATCACTGGATGTTAGTGCGAATTCTCAAAACTCATCCTGGATTTGAAGGGGAACAGGTTGTGCGGGACTTCTTGCACAAACAATTCAGCAAGGAGAATCTGCGCACCGAAGCTGCCTATTTCGAAAACTTAAAGCACTCTGATTTCGAAGAGCCGTATGGATGGGCTTGGGTTCTGCTCTTGGCCTTAGAGCTAAGAACCTGGGAAAACGATGTCGATGCCAAGATATGGGCCGCCCATTTGCACCCACTGGAGAAGCAAATCGTGAACCTCTTTTCTGGATTTGTGCCTTTGATTCCCGCACCGGAGCGGCATGGCATGCACGAGAATACCGCCTTTGCCTTCAGTTTAGCTTGGGACTATGCGCATGCCCTCCACCTCACAAACTTGGAGAAGTCCATCTCCAAACGCGCACAGGATTTTTTCCTTAAGGACGTCAACTATCCCTCGCTTTATGAACCGTCGGGCAAAGATTTCCTCTCCCCGGGATTTGCGGAAGCCGATCTCATGCGGCGTGTTCTATCCCAGAATGATTTCCAATCCTGGCTCACAAGTTTTTTTCCGAACTTGGAAAATGGGCGACTCGGAAACATGCTCACGCCTACGCTGCAATCTGGTGCTATGCAAGGGGCATACATGCACCACATCGGCCTTAATTTCTCGCGATCCTGGGCTATGGAGGGCATCGTCCTCGCCTTGCCCAACGAGGATTCTCGCATCGATATTTTGTTAAACGCCGCCTCGCTTCACCGAGAAGCAGCCATGGACTTCGTAACCACCGGGGTTTATGACGGCGACCATTGGCTACCGACCTTCGCGGTTTATCTGCTCACTTCTCGAGGGCTTGAATAACCTATAGCCCACGCCCAGCTTTGGGGAGGTGAAACTGGGTGACACCGCTACACTTCTCCAATGCTCATCTCATCTTTGCTGCTTACCTACATGACCGCAATGTCGCAATCCCCTTCGCTCGAAGATGAACAAGTGGTTTCCTTCGCCCGCCTTGCTCTTGACAGCATTGTGCGCGAGTTCCCGAACAAGCCTGGGCAGGTTTATACAGGGCCAGAATCTGCTGTGGTGCCGCGCGAAATCCACCCAGTGTTTTACGGTTCCTTTGACTGGCATTCTTCGGTGCATGGACACTGGATGCTGGTGCGTCTCTTAAAGACCCAGCCGAATTCATCCATTGAGGCGGAGATTCGCACGCTTCTCCATACTCAGTTGAATGCAGATGCCTTGCTTGTAGAAGCTGCTTACTTTGACGAGAAGCAGAACAAAGGATTCGAGCGCATGTACGGCTGGGCGTGGTTATTGCAGCTTGCTCATGAGTTACACACCTTCGAAGATGACGATGCCAAGATATGGGCTGCGCACTTAAAACCCTTGGAAGACCAAGTCGTGGCACTCTTGCTTGGATACCTGCCGCGTCTTTCTCATCCCATCCGCACTGGCGTCCATCCTGACACCGCTTTTGCTTTTGGCATGGAGTTGGATTACGCACGGGCCGTGGGCAATAAGGAATTGGAGCAAGCCCTCGTTGCGAAGGTGCTTTCCTTTTACCAGGACGATGTCAACTATCCGGTGCAATACGAGCCATCCGGCGAAGACTTCTTTTCTGCCGGTCTGAATGAAGCCGATCTCATGCGTCGCGTGTTGACGCAACAAGAGTACGTCGCCTGGCTCGATGCATTCTTTCCGGGATTGGCGGATGGCGCCATGGGACGCGTCCTAACCCCCACCCAAGTCTCCGATGTGACCGACGGCCGCCTAGTCCACCTTGCAGGCCTAAACCTGTCGCGCGGCTGGACTTTGGAAGGCATCGTTTCTGCACTGCCGGATGGAGATCAACGCAAAGATGTTCTACAGGCTGCCGCCATCGCGCATCGTAAGGTTGGATTAGAGTACGTCTTTAGTGGTCACTTTGAGGGCGAGCACTGGCTGGCATCGTTCGCTATCTACTTAGTGACGCAAGCTGGGATTACGCAGGGCTAACCGTCCAACTTGGCTGCAGCGGGAAGGTGTAACCTTTCAAGCGATGCGGCACGGCTTCTTTTTCGCTCACGCGTTTCAGAAGCTTGGGCAATTCATCTTCGGCATAAGCCTGATGATGTTTTTCTGAGTGCCATAAAGTCACCACCATAAATCGACCGACACCATCGGCACAGAAGGCTCCACCCAACATGCCCTTGGCCTTTTGCATGGCCGGGAGCCAGGTGGTTTTTTGCGCTTCCAGGAAGGCATCGTTCTGTTCCGGCGGCACCCAACAATCCGCGACACGGAGAAACGCCGTTGCCGGAGCGGCACTCAAAGCCGCTTGCAAATTAGGGAAATGGCCTGGCATGGGAAAGCGTTGCTCAAGCAGGGTCGTGGTCCAGGATTGCAGGACCTTCCCCTGCTGGCTCGCATTCAGGATGGAATCATGGCTGCCTTCCATGAGAAAATTGCGTTGCGCCTCAGCGTCTGTCCATAGACCTAAAACACAGGCCGTCTTGGCATCCTTCCAGCCGCCGCATTGTCCAAGAAAGCCGGGCTCCTTAGCCATGCCACTCCAAGCTTCTTGAGATGCGGAGAAGGCGTCGTGGTCCTGCTTTTTAATTTGGCACACCATCCACTTCAGTAGCATGTTAAACCTCTAGAGCTTGCGCTTTTTCCTGATGAAGAATTTCATATTCAAAAACGCTAGCCGCTGATTCCGGGCCGTGGACCCCGTTAAGGATTTCCATTTGTGACAAGGGAACCATAGATGGGTGCTCATAACCGCATGCGCGAGAAAGCTGAATCAGCTCCTTGCGCAGGGTGATCAGGTAATTGGATAGACGAACAGATTTATCCGTAGGGTCCAACCCCTTTTGCAACCACGCATTTTGCGTCGCCACTCCAGTCGGGCAATGCCCAGTCTCACACCTCTGCGCTTGAATGCATCCAATCGCAAGCATGGCCTCACGCGCGACGTTAATCATGTCGCAGCCCAAACCGAAGGCCAGAAACGCAGAGTCGGGTAATCCGGCACGTCCGGAACCTATGAACACGACATCATCCGACAAGCCTGCTTCGGCGAAAGAGCGAAAAACGCGGCTGAATGCAAAGCGAAACGGTAAAGCAACGTGATCGGTAAACACTAAAGGACCTGCTCCGGTGCCTCCTTCTCCACCATCGATGGAGAGAAAGTCAGGGCCCTTACCCGTCGCCTTCATCTTCGACGCAAGTTCTTGCCAGAACTCAGGGCCACCCACTGCAGATTTAATACCTACTGGCAATCCGGTGGCATCGGCGAGCTGCTCTACGAAATCAATCAAGCCATCAACCCCCTCGAAAGCCATGTGCCGGCTTGGACTCATGCAATCTTTTCCTTGCGGAATACCGCGAATCCCAGCGATCTCGGCGGTCACTTTTGCTCCAGGCAGAATGCCACCAACACCTGGCTTTGCCCCTTGGCTCAACTTCAACTCTATCGCACGGATGGATGGGTTCTTCTCGCATACGCGCATGCACTCCTCGATGGAAAAGCCACCGTCCGCTGTTCTAGCGCCGAAATAGCCGGTGCCTAACTGCCAAATCAAATCGCCGCCCTGGAGATGGTACGGCGAAACGCCTCCTTCACCGGTGTTTTGCATAGCCCCTGCCAATTGCACACCACGATTCAATGCGGTCACTGCTGCGGCACCTAAGGAACCAAAACTCATCGCCGAGACATTCACTACGGATGCTGGGCGGAAAGCTTTCCGTCGTCCATGAGATTTCCCCATGACCTTTCCGCAAGCAAGTCCATAGTTTGGGTCGTAGCCAGAATCGCCCTGGTGCTTCTCCAATAAAGGAAAGGCGGCCTGGTGGAAAATCACATAGTTGCGCGCGATATCCAAATCATGGTCAGTACCGAAGCCAAAATAATTGTTCTCCTTCTTCGCGGAGGCGTAAATCCAACGCCTCTGATCGCGACTAAAGGGGCGCTCTTCATCGTTGCTGGTCACAATGTACTGTCGTAGCTCCGGACCAATTTTTTCCAACAGGTAGCGCAAGTGGCCAACCAATGGAAAGTTGCGCAGGATGGCATGACGTTTTTGGGTGAGGTCATAAACCACAATCCCTGCCAAAATGAGAATTAATCCGAGCCAACCCATGTTCTGAACCTACCTCCCTTCAAAGTTTGGTTTCCGTTTCTCGCCAAAGGCCGCCAAGGCTTCCAAGCGATCTGCGGTGGGAATAATGCGTTGATAACAGGATGCCTCGTGCTCCAAAGCCAATTCCAAGGACATGTCTAAGCTGCCGTCAATCGCATCTTTTGCGGCGCGTAAGGCCAATGGACCATTCGCGAGTAAGGACTGCACCATGGTAGCTGTGGCCTCCGCAAAGTCCGCACTCGCGGCGGTTTCATGAACCAACCCCAAACGCTTGGCTTCCTCAGCAGTGCAACGTTTGGCAGTGAGGATGAGTTCTTTCGCTTTTGCCGCTCCAACCAAGCGCGGCAATCGAACGCAGCCTCCAGCGCCTGGAATGATGCCAAGACTAGTCTCGGTCAATCCAATCATTGCGGTCGAAGCCAACAGACGAAGATCGCAGGCTAACGCCATTTCGCAACCACCGCCAAAAGCATGTCCATTTATGGCTGCAATCGTGGGCTGCGGCAAGTTCGCAATATCATCCATGGTGCCGCGGATGTTACGCACAAACTCCTTCACCTCCTCTTCTGTCATAGAGCGACGTTCTTTCAGATCGGCGCCAGCACAAAAAGCTTTATCGCCAGCACCGGTCAGCACAACAGCCCAAACCGAATCGTCGGCATGAAGCTCGGCCAACTTTTCGCGTAGCTGCAACAGAGTTGGAAAGCTCAGGGCGTTGCGCGAATCCGGGCGATTGATTTCCAGCGTGGCCAAGGGGCCATCGCGATGGAGTAAAACAAGTGGCGTTTCCGAAGCCGTCATATGCAAAGGATAACGCCGTCGAGAAGATTCCTGTGCCTACTCCGATTCCTTTTCGAACCAGGGATAGACCAAGCCTGCCAGCCCCGCACCAACAATGGGAGCCAACCAGAACAACCACAACTGCGACATAGCCCAGTCTCCTTGAAACAAAGCCACGCCGGTACTGCGCGCTGGATTCACCGAAGTATTCGTCACCGGAATACTGATCAAGTGAACCAAAGTTAAACCTAGGCCAATCGCAATCGGCGCAAAACCAGCCGGCGCACGTTTATCGGTTGCACCAAGGATGATGAATAGAAACATAAAGGTCATCACCACTTCCGTGACCAAGGCCGCGGTCATGCTAAAACCGCCGGGAGAATGGTCTCCGTATCCATTCGATGCAAAGCCTGCGTTAGCATCGAAGCCAATCTGACCACTTGCAATCACATAGAGGACTGCTGCACCCAAAACGCCACCAATCACTTGCGCGACGATGTACGGTCCAAGTTCCTTTTTAGAAAAGCGTCCGCTGACACACAGACCAATCGAAACCGCCGGGTTTAAGTGGCATCCGGAAATATGTCCAATGGCGAAGGCCATGGTCAGAACCGTTAAGCCAAAAGCAAGCGAAACACCTAACAGGCCAATTCCAACATCGGGGAATGCGGCGGCTAAAACAGCACTTCCGCAACCTCCAAGAACTAACCAAAAAGTTCCAAAGAATTCAGCACCCAGTTTCTTTTTGAGAGTCATGAGGAATCCAGCATAGAGAATCCTGTAGACGCTCGCAAACCTCGCGAAACGCCCAGGATTATGCAACGCTAAAGCCCCTGAAACGTAGAATAAAGCATGATGGAATCTTTTAAGAAGCTATACCGAGCTATCGGGCCTATCGCGGGTGGTATTTTACTCGACGCGCTGGACCTGGCCACCTTCGGCCCATTTGGGTTTTACGTGGGCTGGCTTATTGGACTCTCCATTGGTTGGTGGATGGCCGGGATTTACGGATTCGAGACTCTCGGCAAAACGATTTTTGCATGTTTGGCTGCGGTTTATCTGACCATGCCCTTTACTGAGTTGCTGCCGGTAGCCACCATCATCTCTGCCTTTGCACGCTTTCGGGGCACAGCTTCGGATCCTGGTGTTTAAACGTTAGGACGTGGAGCATCGCCCATAGCCAGAGGGCGCCCCAATTGCTCAGACAACAGTTTCGCGGCAGAATCTAGCGCTGCACTGTCCATGTCTGGAGCCAAGCCCCGGTCGCGTGCTAGAGCCAATAATGCACCTGTTGCCAAATTCCCGGCTGCACCTGGCGCGAAGGGACATCCGCCAGTCCCACCTGTGGAGGCATCGAACATGCGTACGCCTAGATCCATTGCGGTGGCACAATTTTCAAGCGCGCGACCATAAGTGTCATGCATGTGCAAGCCGACTTGTTCCGCAGACATCATGTCGAGCGCAGCGTGCACGAGAGTTTCAACTTGGTCGACACGGCCAACACCGACGGTATCGGAAAGTAGAACGCGTTCGACTCCCATATCCATCGAAGCCGCAACTAAATCTAGCACCGTCAAGAGATCGGTGTCGCCGTCTTTAGGGGAACCGAAAGCCATGGAAAGGTACATGCGTATGGGGAAGCCATCGGCTTTGGCTGCTGCGGCGATTTCTTGATTGACCGCAATGGCCTTCTCAATGGTCATGCCAGAGTTGGCCTTGGAGAATCCTTCATGAGCTCCAATCACCGCAGTAATAGCATCTAGGCCACTTTCGCGGAAGCTTTCATAGCCGCGCATATTCATCACCAAACCAACCAACGGCAAATCCTTGCGCCACGGAACTTCGCGCAATCGCGTGCAAAGTTCTTTGGCATCGGCGAGTTGTGGCACCAAATCGGGGCGCACAAAACTTGTAATCTCTAAAGAGTCCGGGCGTGAAGCGGCAAGCAACTCGAGCAGGCTCAGTTTTGTTTCTGTGCTTAAAACGGTCTTCTCATTTTGAAGACCGTCTCGAGCCGCAACCTCATGAATACGAATCACTTTCCTTGCGCTAGCTCTGCCGCAATGCCATCAAGATTGGACTCAAAGTAAGGGCCAATCATGGAATCCATCATGACGCCAAACCACCCGGCAAGCGGTGCAAAAGCATCGATGTCACCCTCGGTGTACCAAGTGACCAAGGTGCCGCCTTCGCTCGGCTCCAAACGTAATCCGCCTTTCGCAAGGAAGGATCCATCTTCAAAAGCCAAATCCCAGGTCATGCCGTCAGTGGTGGCCGAAGTGACCCACATTTTGCCTTCCTTATTGACCGGGCCATCCCAAAACATGGTGGTGGAATCTGGGAACTGCCAAGTGCAATCTGGGTCGGCTGCATTGTTCCACGCCGACCATGATTCCCACGTTGGCAAATCAGAAGCTAGTGCAAGAATGGTGGCTGCATCGGCCGAAATGGTTTTGCTGCGCTCCACCATGTAACTCTTTGGCAAAAAGAAACCGATCACGGTCATTACCAAGATCAGGACCAAAAAGGCAATTAGGATTTTCTTAATCATCGGGGGAAGTTCTCCAAAACCGATTCTATCTCAGCCACATGTTTTTGCAGTTCGAATCCAGCACGCACTTCCTTGCACTGTGCAATCCATGCATCCTCGGAAAAAGCGCAAGCTGCGAAAAACAGCTCCATCCCGCGTGCTGCGGCCACATCGGCTAACTCGCGGGGCTCTGTCGCGCACAAGGACGATGGCAACAACGGCGCCACTCCGGCAGCTTTGGTCGTGACCACTGGGACTCCAGCCGCTGCGGCCTCTAAGCAAACCAAACTGAAGGAATCGTAAAGTGTGGGGTGAAAAAGTAAGTCTGCCTGAGGCAAGGCCTTACGAAAACCGCCATCCCACGGATGCAAGGTCACGCCTTCCTCGGCCAACGAATCTGTGCTTGCGCCAATCGCACGTTCCGCATGGGCCACCGTCTTCGCCCACAAATCTAAACGGGCAGGAATGCCGCGCGGCTTCAAACAGCGAAACCATTCCACAGCCTGCTTGGCACCGTGACGTAGTGGGTCGCGTCCGCAATGCAAAATGCGCAGCGGTGAAGATGCAGAAATCTCACCACGTTGGCAAGGCACCTGAATTTCAAGAGACCTTTCCAATAAGGGTAAAGGCAGCAAAACTTGTGGCTTTGCGGGAGCGCGTTTTCCGATTTCACGCTCCACCATGGGCGACATTGGAATCACACAGCCAGCAGTTTGCAGGGTCTCTTCTTCTAAACGCATGAGTGCGCGGGTGCGACGACTTGGCTCTCGTCCTCGAGCCTTTTGCACATCAGGACTACTTCCCCCCATCGGTTGCCACACACTTCCTTTGCACGGAATAGCGCGCAAACCCCAAACTCGATCGGCATTCCAGCTATCGGCCACGCGCACGGCTTCGCGCGCTTCCTGCCAATCCGACCATGGCCGCGGCAAAAGCTTGCCGCGGCGTAAATCTACGGCAGTGACTCCTTTTGGAGTTCCTCGCGTAGCACCACGCGCAGCCAACAAAACTCCATGCCCGCGGATTACCAATTCCGGCAACACAAAATGTAGGTATTGCTCGAGCCCGCCGCCATCGGCATGCCACTGATCGAGAAGCACGGCGATACGCAATCTAACCCCTAGCCCTATCCGAATTTCGGTACATGCGACGCAATCTTATGCGCCTTGTTCACAATGTCGCGGACGCAACGTTTGGTGTGGGCATCGACGCGGGTCTTTGACATGTACATGAGCAAGAACCGTAAACGGTCTGCTTTTGTCACCGAGGCCGGTGCGGAATACTGCAGTGCTGCGAGATCTTTAACCAACCAGCGGCGGCGCGGCGGGAAATCGCGGTCCACCCGTTCGAGGTCAATGAAAAACGGCCGGCCCCAGCGCTCGTCCTCGGTCACGATGAGGTGACAGAGATACAAATCTTTGTGATAAAATCCGGTGGAGTGAAAGCGGCGCACCATGCCTGCCACATCGCGCAGCACTTGATTGCGCGCCTGACGCTCTGGCAGCTGCTTTGGATTGGGGTATCCGTTTTCCAGCATGTCGTCCAGCTGCGGCCCCTTCACTTCGCGGGTAATGATGAACGAGCGCCGCGGACAGCCCAGGAGGTTGATTTCCTCACCAAAAGCGACTGGATCGGGAACATCGAAGCCGGTTTTGCGCATCATGGAGATGGCATCCCATTCGATGTGGGCTGGGCTGGAAGAACCTCGGCCGGTGACGTTTAGGCGACGTTTCAGCGGTACATCGCGGTGGATTTTGACAAAAAGCACCCCTTCTGGGGTTTCCACACGATAAGTTTTCCGCGGTCCGGCATCGCGCACAATCACTCCGCCAGCGAACTTCATGGCTCCTGCAAGCGTATCTAGGCCCAATGGTGCGAGCAGGTGTACATCTTCCATGGCCGCGAGAATGCGCCCCTGGTCCAGAGTGGTCGTCGGCCGACCTTTCGCTTGGTACATGCGGACATCCCGCAGTTCTGTCATGGACTTATCATCGACCGGCGAAGGCCCAAGAGCAAGGAATTCTGTAGAACTAGATTTTCCGCCAGAGATTCCAATTCCTGCTCCCGTTATGCCGATAGTTGGGATATTCTTTGCCCACCTAGGAGCGCTGCTCCCCCTCAATGTCCCTGGCCCCCAAACATGGCCGATTCCGCGACCGTCGAACCCGCTGGGTCTGAGTCCAACCCTTTTGTTCAAGCGCAAATGCGCCTGGACAAAGCGGCTGAACTCATCAACCTGGACCCCGGCATCAAACGCATCCTTTCGACTCCCTACCAGGAGTTAACCGTCTCCGTCCCCGTAAAAATGGACGATGGCTCGGTGAGGGTTTTCACTGGCTACCGTGTGCAACATTCGGTTGCGCGTGGGCCTGCCAAAGGTGGCATTCGTTATTCCCCGGAGGTGCACCTTGATGAGGTGCGCGCACTCTCTGCCTGGATGACATGGAAATGCGCTGTAGTAGATGTCCCCTTTGGTGGCGGTAAAGGCGGCATCATCTGTGATCCGCGCCGCATGTCCCAAGGCGAGCTGGAGCGACTCACTCGTCGTTACACCGCGAACCTGATTGACATCATTGGCCCTGAGCGCGATGTCCCGGCTCCCGACATGAACACCGGTGAGCAAACCATGGCGTGGCTTATGGACACCTATTCCATGCACACGCGGGCAACCACCACTTCGATTGTGACGGGTAAGCCAGTTGGCATGGGTGGATCCAAAGGACGCCGCGAAGCCACCGGTCTTGGCGTGGCCTTCACCGTACGCGAATCCCTGAAACACGTAGGCATGCCTGCAACCGGTTGTAGCGTGGTGGTGCAAGGTTCCGGCAACGTTGGCGGACTCGGTGCATTGTTCCTACATGAAATGGGACACAAAGTCATTGCGATTTCTGACATGTATGGTGCCATCCACAATGAGAGTGGCCTCGACATGCCGGCAGTCCTCAAGTGGTTGGAAGAAAAGCGCACCCTGGAAGGATTCCCGGGCGCGGAACGTTTAGACAATGCGCAACTCCTCACTTTGGATTGCGATGTCTTGATTCCTGCAGCCACCGAAGATCAAATCACTTCGCGTAATGCTGCCGACATTAAGGCCAAGGTGATTGTGGAAGGTGCCAACGGACCAACCTCCGCCGCCGCCGACGTCATTCTCGAAGAGCGCGGCGTGTTCGTTGCGCCGGACATTCTCGCGAATGCAGGTGGCGTAACGGTTTCCTACTTTGAGTGGGTGCAAAACCGCATGGGTTACTTCTGGGAAGAGCAGTTGGTGTTTGATCGCATGGAGCGCATCATGGTCGACAGCTTTAAGTCTGTCGTAGACGCTGCTGAGAAGTACAAAACCAGCCCCCGCATTGGTGCTTACTGTGTTGCGATTGAACGCGTGGCTTACTGCTTGAACTTGAGGGGTATTTATGCCTAACTCCAATACTGCTTCGAACGCAATCGAACCGCAGGCACCTTCGCCCGCACTAGCCGACGACAATCCGTTCAGCTCCATGATGGAGCGGTTCGACGAAGCGGCGCAAATCCTTGGTTTAAACCCTGATTTGTACGTTCTGCTGCGTCGCCCGGACCGCGAGTTCAAATTCGCGATTCCAGTCGAAGACGACAATGGTGAAATCCAAGTCTTCAACGGTTTCCGCATTCGTCACAACTTATCCATGGGACCTTGCCTTGGCGGCTTGCGTTTAGACGACAACGTGAAGCGCGATGAACTGCGTGCCTTAGCTGCATGGACCACGTGGAAATGCGCCGCTTTGGGTGTCCCCTTCGGCGGCTCCATGGGCGGCATTGATTTCGATCCACGCAAACACTCCCCCATGGTGGTGGAGAAAGTCGTGCGTCGTTACACCGCTGGCCTGATGGACTTCCTCGGACCTGAGCGCGACATCTTGGCGCCAGACCTTCACAGTCATGAACAAGTCATGGCATGGTGCCTGGATACTTATTCCATGCACACCCGCCACACCGAAAATGCGGTGGTCGTTGGCAAGCCGGAAGGACTCGGTGGCACACTCGGTCGCCATTCCGCGATTGGACGTGGCGTGCGCGTCTTAATGGAGAAGCGCTTGGCCGACATGGGCTTCACCTCGAAAGCAAAGGTTGCCATTCAGGGTGCTGGCATCGTGGCGAGTCAGGTGGCCCGCCAACTAATCGAGTACGGACACAAGGTGATTGCCATGGGCGACATCAGTGGTGGCGTGCACAATGCCGATGGCCTCGACATTGAAGCTTTGCTTGCACATCGCAAAGCAACCGGTTGCGTGAAAGGCTTTGCCGGTGGCGATGCCATCGATGATGGTCAGCTACTCGCCATGGAATGCGATGTTCTCATTCCCGCTGCTGCAGCGAACCAGATCAACAGCCGCACCGCTTCAAAGGTTAACGCCAAACTCATGGTGGAAGCCGCCAATGCTCCGACCTCCGGGCGTGGCGATGCCATCCTTCAAGAGCGTGGTATCCCAGTGGTGCCCGATCTACTTGGCAATGCCGGTGGCGTCATCATTGCCTACTTCGAATGGGTGCAAAACCGCATGGGCTACAAATGGCCGCTCAGCGATGTTGAAGACCGTCTCGACCGCATGGTGCTAGAAGCTTATGACCGTGCACGTACGGCTGCCGGCAAGCACAAGGTTGGACTGCGTTTGGCCACCTGCATGCTCGGCGTCGACCGCGTGTCTTACTTTGATTCCCTGCGTGGGATTTACGGGTAAGCTTCCGCTAAAAGAAACTCTGTTTAAGCGCCTGGTGTTTCGCCCCAATGCAGCTTGGAGCGCAAGCGGTTGTAGAAGCGAGTTTCTGGGTCTACCACTAAGATTAAGCGACGACGGCTGGGGCCAATCTTGATGCGGTCCCCGGCCTCGAGCTTGCCTTCCAAATAGCCGTCGGAAGTAAGCTGCCCTGTATCCTGAACGTGCAAAGTGAAATGCCGGTCGTTGCGCAACACGAGGGGGCGCATGGTTAGGGAGTGCGGCGCAAGCGGTTGCACCACGAGGGCTTCCAGGCTTGGTACCAGGATTGGGCCGCCGGCTGACAAGTTGTATGCGGTGGACCCCGTTGCGGTGGAAACAATCACCCCATCGCCGCGAAAGGTACAAACCGGGCGTCGTTCATCAATCAAGTCGACGGTGATCATGCTGTTCTCCGAACGGCGACTGACCACGATTTCGTTCAACACATGGGAATCCAAAACGGTTTCGCCATCGCGCTTCACTTGGAAGGTCATCAAGGCGCGATCCTCAATGCGCACTTTGCCAGCGAAGACTAACTCCATGACATCTTCCAGGCGCTCTGCCGAAACTCCTGCAAGGAACCCTACCCGTCCAAGGTTGACCCCCACCACCGGAACCCGACGTTTGCCCATGCGATGCGATGCAGCCAGAATCATGCCATCGCCACCTAGAGAAATAATGAGATCCGGCTTACCCTCGATGGGCTCATAGCCCATGCCCAAATCCACCTCAACTTTCGAAGCCTTGCCATCCAGCCAGGCTTCCAAGCGCTCCACCATGGGAGCCACGGTTTCCTTACTCGGGTCTCCGAGAATCAAAACGCGCGGCGCACGGTTGGCGGGCAACTCTGGCCCCCAAAATGCAGCGCCATTGGATTTAGAGCGTGGAGTCATGCCTCAGTCGTTGTTTTGACTCGATTTTGGCTGAGCGACTCCTTCCACAAGGCGACCAGGGAGTCGATGTCGAGTTTGCACGCAATCATTTGTTCATCGCGACTGGTCATGTGCTGGATGAACTGGTCGGGCACGCCGTGACGTGAGAGGTGTGGTCTGCGGTCAAGGTTGGCATCGGCCAGGAGCTCGGCGATGGCGGAGGTAAATCCTCCCGTCAACGCATGCTCTTCGACGGCCGCCATCCATGGAAAGCGTTGTGCCGCATCTAGGATGGATTCGCGATCCAGCGGTTTGCAGAAACGTGCGTCCCAGACTTCTAGGCTTAAGCCAGTTTGCGCTTCGAGAGCAGCGGCAGCGTTCAACACGGGCTCCACCATGGCGCCGAGTGCGAACACGACACCATCTTTGCCTTGGCGCAGACGTTCCGCGCGACCTGGCTCCATCGGAGGGCGCAAGGAAGCCGGGCTGCCGACTTCCGCTGGCGTAACGCCGCGCGGCCAACGAAGTGCCCAAGGACCACCCACTTTCAATCCAGCTTCCAGCATATTTTCAAGATCCACTCCATCGCGCGGAGAAGCGAGAATCATGCTGGGGAATGGGCGTAGGTAAGCCATGTCATAAAGGCCCATGTGGGTTGGGCCGTCTTGCCCAACTAGTCCGCCACGGTCGAGACAGAAGATGACATCTTCCTCTTGCAGCGCGACCTCTTGAAACACCTGGTCATAACCGCGTTGCAAAAAGGTGCTGTAGATGGCCACGACTGGGCGTTTGCCTGCAGTGGCCATTCCACCGGCCATGGCGACGGCATGTTGCTCGGTAATGCCGGTGTCATGAAAACGGTCGGGGAACTGTTCGGCGAATCCAGACAAGCCAGTGCCGGATGGCATGGCTGCCGTGATGGCATGTACCCGTTGGTCACGTGCGGCAATCTTGCACAATGCTTCGCCGAAAATTTTGGTGTAGGCCTTGCGCGGGACATCGTCCGGAACCGCCACATGCGCCTTCGGCGCCGGCACTTTGAAAGGTGGTGGACTAATGCCATGCGCACGTTCCGGGTCATCTCCTGCCGGCTCATAACCTTTGCCTTTTTCGGTGAGGAAGTGCAGCAAGGTCACACCTTCAATCCGACGTGCACGTTGCAGCGCATCCATGGTGCCGGCAAGATCATGACCATCGAGCGGACCGATGTAGTTCACGCCCAACTCTTCAAATACGTGGCCTGGAATCAGGACGTGACGAATCACTTCGCCGAGTTCCTCCATACGACTTCCAACCACGGGCAAACTCTTGGTCAGAGTTTTAATCCGTTCATAACCCCGATGCAGTGTGCGCGAAGAACGCAACCGCGAAAGGTAGCGCGCAAGTGCACCTACCGAACGTGCAATCGACCATTCGTTGTCATTCAAGATTACCAACAAACGCGAGTTCTGATCGGCCGCTTGGTTCAAGCCTTCAAAGCTCACCCCCGCGCCAAATCCAGAGTCGCCGACGAAGGCCACTGACCACGGATCGCCGCCGTCTTCGCCTCCGCCGGCACCCTTCAAGCCTTCCGCAAGTCCGGAGGCGAAAGAAATCGCGGTGCCTGCGTGTCCGGCGGTCAGCAAGTCATAAGGAGACTCCGAACGGCAAATGAAACCCGACATGCCATCGGTGCGACGCAGGTTTTCAAAACCAGCCAAGCGACCAGTGAGCATCTTGTGCACATAGCACTGGTGACTCACGTCGAAAACAATGCGGTCTTTGAGGAAATCAAAAACCGTGTGCAGCGCAACCGTCAATTCGACTACGCCAAGATTGCTGCCAAGGTGCCCACCTGTTTTCAGCACTTTCTCGACCAAGGCCGCGCGAATCTCCGCGCACAGCGTTTCAAGCTCTTCCGTGGAGCGGCCTTTCAGTTCGGCCGGCGATTGCAGTTGCGCGAGATGGAGGGGAGACATGGTGAATGGACGATGGCTTGAAGCCGTTCGAATTCTAGCACCGATTAAGCCTGGCGCGTGCCCAAGAACACCGGCAAGTCCGCGAGCTTTGCTTGGTGCTGGAGAAGATTCATCTTAGCCACAGCAGCGCGGGCATTTTGCACTTCTTCAGCCATAAGTGCACGTGCTCCATCGAGCCCTAATGCACCGACCACCGTGGACTTCGCGGCGGCCAGATCTTTGCCGGCAGTTTTGCCTAGCTCCTCAGTGCTGCGGGTGGCATCGAGCACGTCGTCGGAGATTTGGAAGAGACGGCCGACCGAGGCGGCATAGCTGCGCCACGGGGTGATATCGGCAGCGGCGGAAGTGACCCCGAGCAGCAGGGAGGCGCCTAGGAGTGCTCCGGTTTTTCCTGCATGCATTTGCAGGATGGCATCGAGGCTGAGTTGCTGGCCTTCGCCGTCCATATCCATTTGCTGACCACCCACCATGCCGCTGGCGCCAGAGGCACGTGCGAGTAACTGCACTTGCTGGAGGGCGAGGGGGGAATCGGACTGCGCGGCGAGGGTTTCGAAGGCTAGAGCTTGCAGAGCATCGCCGGCGAGCACTGCAGTGGCCTCGCCGTATTCCACATGGGTGGTTGGCTTGCCGCGGCGCAGGGTGTCGTCGTCCATGCACGGAAGATCGTCGTGCACCAGGGAATAGGCGTGCATCATTTCCATAGCGATGGCACCCGGTAATGCATCTGCCCGATCACTCCCACAAGCTTCCGCTGCGAGCAAACTCAGTGCCGGCCGGATGCGTTTGCCGCCGCCAAGTAAAGCGTGCGCCATGGCCTTGCGCAGACGTGCAGGCACATCAGGAAGGGCCGATTCGGAAACCGCTGCGCTGAGCGCGGTTTCGATCTCCGGGCCAACCGAGGTTAGCCATCTGCGGAAACTGGAATCAGTCGAGGTCAAGGTCGCCGCCATCCTGCTCCAAGTCCTGAAGCTCCGCGCGCAAAGTAGCGGTGAGTTCCTCCACCTTATGCTCGGCGCCGGCCAAAGTTTTGTTCAAGCTCTTAAGCAACTCGACGCCTTCGCGATAACGTTCGACGCCCTCCTCCAGCTCTAAATCACCGTTCTCGAGCCCATCGACGAGCTCCTCCAACTTCTCGAGTTGTTGCTCAAATCCAGGTTTCTTCTTCTTTGCAGCCACGAGGCTATTCTACCCGCGCCCGCAAGTCACCCTTGGCCAACTGAATGCGGATTGCGCTGCCTTTCGGAGCCGATTTAGGGTCGCGCAGGAAGCCGTCTTGCCCTTCCGCCTTGACCAAGGCATATCCACGGTCCAAAAGTCCTTCTGGGTTGCCCGCCTTCAACCTGGCCGATGCCTTCTCAAGCGCCGCCTTATGCAATCCAAGCGCCACCTTAGGCGAGGCCGATGCCATCGCACGCGCTTCCTTCTGTAATCGCGCACGACTCTTATGCAAACGCCCTTCGATGCCCGCCATCAAGCGTTGTTCGGCATGCCGTAACCGCAACCCTTGCCGCTCCAACTTCTGCGCCGGATGTTGCGCCGAAAAGCCCTGCATGCCACGCTCAAAATCGGTTTTCTTGTCACGCAAGAAGCGCTTCATGGCACCCACTAAGTCCGCCTGATGCCGCAGCGATGTTCTCGCCTCGCCAGTTAACTGTTGGCTGCACCGCCTTAGCCGATGCGCGAGTTGCTGCATCTGCTCCAGCCCCTCTACCCAGGGTGCCACAATGCGCTGTGCACCAGCAGTAGGCGTGATGGCACGTTCATCGGCGACAAAATCGCAGAGCGTGAAATCCACCTCATGTCCGACGGCAGAAATCACCGGGACCTTACATGCTGCCACCGCACGCACCAGCGGTTCTTCATTAAACGCCCACAGGTCTTCCATGGAACCACCACCACGGCTGAGCAAAATCAAGTCCGGCGCAATCGATGCTGCTTCTTTTAGGGCCGCAAGTAAATCGGCAACCGCACCTTCCCCTTGCACGCGTGCGTGCCGCACCAACACATGCACTGGATTTGGCTGTGCTTGAAAAACATGCAAGACATCGGCTTCGGCCGCCGAGCCAGCGCCGGTGATCAACACCACTTGGCTTATACGCTCCGGGATGACCCGTTTCTGCTCGGGATCGAACAGTCCTTCCATTTGCAACTTGCGCTTCATTTCCTCGAAGCGTTGCGCCAAGTTGCCCGCGCCACGGTCCTCCACGCGGTCGAGAACGAAACTTAAAGTACCGCGTGCAGCGTAGATATCGAAACTGCCACGTACTAAGACTTTTTGCCCATCGCGCAGTTCGGAGGACATCGCACGTTCGGCGACGCCGCGCCACAGGATGGCGCTCATGGATGCATGGTCATCGCGCAGTTTGAAGTAGCGGTGGCCGCTACCTCGGTGCGGACCGCGATATTCGAACACCTCCGCCTCGACCCAAACCGAGCCGATTCCGGATTCCAAGACCGAACGTCCGGCTTCTAACAAACCACTCACATTCAAAATGCGGCTGCCATCCGGCGCGCGATCTCCTCCGACCATAATTACTGCGAGGAGTCGGTGAATGGCACACCGGATGCGCGCCAAGCCGGCATATCTTGCCGCGGCAAGTGCAAGCTAAAACGGTCCGATGAGAATGGGCTCTTCTTTGATCCATCCAAGAAAGCGCCGTTGCGCAACAAGAGCTCGACCGAGTTGTTGTTATGCAAAATGACTTCCAAACTATCGGCTTCAATCGTTTTCACTAAGCGCCCGGAGTTATCGTGCCAGTTGATTTGCACGAAACGCAGCAGCTTGCCATCGACCGCTTCCAATGACGAAAGGCGGTAGAAGCTAAAAGAGCCGCGGGGTGAAATCAGGTCATCTAAAGCAAGACGGACTTTGCGCGCATCAGTCATGAAGTTTCCCGAAGGCGGAGTCGGACCACCGGCTTCCTGGCCAACATGAGAAACCACCGAAGCTGCTTGAAGGGTGGTCTCTTGAAGTTCCGGAAAATGCTCCAGCCACGCTTCGAGATTTTGGCTCTCTAAATCTAGACGCATGCCTTCCTCGGGAAGATTGGTGCGTAAACCATCGGCAGTGCGGCTTCCGGAAAAGAAGCGCAGCACCAAGTTGCCACTCATGCGGTGCATTTCAAACTCCAGGCGATCAGCGTGAACAATGGTGTCGACGAGGCCTTCGCGGTTCCAGGACATCCAGGTCACGTCTGACAAAGCAGCTTTCCCAGGAACCCGAGTGGCCTTTTGCAAACGTAAAGCGCTGTAGCCATCGGCAGCAAGCAATCCATTGACCACACCGACCCAAGTCTTCTCTGGAGCAAGGACTTCTGCGGCAGCTGCGACTGGCTTAGCTTGAAGCGTTTCACCCGGCAGCTGCAAATCGACTTTGGCTAAGGGCTTGGCAGCTTCCACGCGTGCGGCAGCATCGGCATCGGCGCGATACTTTTCCTCGGCGAGCGCAAACTCCTTCATTAAGTTCAACTTCTCTTCCTCGGACAACAACAGCTTCTGAGTTAGATCTCCCAGTTGTTCGCGATCGGATGCCTGCGCGGCCAAAACCTTTTCCATGTTGGCGTTCATGGATTGAAAAGCTGCCACTAGTTCCGTGTTATCGGGGCCCTGCAAGGTGATTTCAGCGGGCGGCACATGGACGACGGCTGGTTCCTGCTGCACCACAATCGGCTGAGCTTCTGCAACGGTTTTGTCCTGCCACATGACAAAAGCCACCAAGGCCAAGCCACAGCCAATCACCACACCGCCGATAGCCATCAAAGGGCCGTTCATCTTGGCCTGATCGGCCTTTTCCTCCTCTAAAGTCTCAAGCCGATCAAGCAAGGCTTCTTGCACTTCGGCGAGGCGTCGAAAGGAACGGTTGAGCGCTTGGACATCGCGCAGGCGCAGTAAGGAGCCAGCTGGAGTCGCTTGCTGACGAGCCAGCTGCTGATCTTGATCGGGGATTGGTTCGAGCGAATCACTCATCTTTGAAATCGGCGGGAGCATCCAGGTAAGCACGACGCTGAGGTTCGCTCCAACTGCGTGCTGAGAGCTCTATCGTAAGTGCGCCGCGTTGCCACTGCAGGGTTGCGTTGGAAGCTACCGGTGCAGCATTTTCAGCAGCAACCAAATAGGTCGACCGGGTGGATTCAGAATCCTGTGGCAGATAATCCTGGACGCCTCGGGTGACGCCGTTCCAATACAGACGCGCGCGCGCATCGACCTCTTCCGGCGGATCACCTAAAGGTTGGAAAAGGGTGCCATCGACCACGACTTGTCCTAGGCCAGAGGCCTCCCCGCTCTCCAGGAGCTGTACCCGCAGTAAACGAGTGTTTTCTGGAACTGAAAAAGTGTAGCGGAACAACTCTTCTTCGCCGCCGATGGTGGCACTAGCGTGGGCAGGAAGACTCATTTCTTCGACCAGCAAATAAGGACCGCCGGGTTCGCCGCCAGTCCATGCGTGTCGACCTTCGAAATGGATTTGCCCAGCTGAACCCAAAGCCTGATCCGCTGCCTCGCCACGCCCACAAGCTGGCAATGTAAAAGCCAAACTTAGAGCCACAGACGCAAATCTTGCGACCGATCCTACTCGTCGTGGTCGGCCCAAATCTCTTTGTCTTTTTTGTTCTTGTTCCACCAGGTGGTCCAAGCTTGGGGGTCACTTTGACTGGTGCCAGTCAGTGCTTCGAGAGCATTGCGCATGGCCTGGCCGGTTTGGCGGTACTTCTTCTGTGCTTCCTCGTTCGTTTTATTGCTAATGGTCGCTTCCCAATTTTGTGAAAGCAATTGGGTTAAACGCTCCACCGCCCCCTTGCGCAAACTTCCTGGCGCGCCAGCAAACTGTGCCAAGGCTTCGCTGGCTTTGGCAATAAAGAGATACTCGTGGTGATCGAGTAAGCCGACCAACTCTTCGGTGAACTCCTCATAAGCATGAGTGTAGCCCACTTGCTCCAAACACAAACCACGAAAGTCCGGCTCCTTTTTAAACTTCTTGTTCTCAAAAGCCTTCCATAAATAATGGCCACCGACCGGGCCCATTTGACCCAAAGAGTAAGCGGCGGCGCGGAACAGTTGCAGATTTGCTTCCGTGATCGCCTTACGACCTTTATGAGTCATCGCGGAATACACCTTCTCCGCCAAAGTGTTCTGAAATTTACGCAGGCCCTTGCGCTCCTTCATCAGTAGCTTCCTATCGCCTTCGCCAATGGAAATCGAATCATTGATGGTATCGATTTGCCCCTGGGCAGTACGGTGGTGGCCCACGAAAGTATCCATCATGTTGATGGCCTCCCCCTCGTCGGTTTTGCTTTTCAGAATAGCGTCGAAGCGCTTGAAATCTTCTTTCAAGTCGGGCTCCTGCAAGCTCAAGTTGGCAGGAGTCATCGCAACAACATCCGCACTCATCGGTGCGGCAAGGAAGGTCAAAGTGAGAAGGGTGAGCATGGGGCAATCAGGTTTGGGTGATCGACGCTAAGTAAGCGACATAAGCTTCACGAATCTGGCGTAGAGCAAGTCCACTAGGTCCCGGAAGCTGGTCTCTCCACTGCAGGATACAGGCAACCGGAGTCACGCCAATCACTGCATTGGTGATATATACCTCTACGGCCGAGGACAGCTCCTTTAACTCGATTCTTCGCTCAAAAATGGGAATGTGAGACGCCCTACTGTCCGTCAGCGCCTTTTTACGAATGACTCAGCCAAAGTGTTGCCTATTGGGGAGGAAAACCCGGGAGCAAGTCAGCCCTTGCTCCCGGGCTTCAGGCAATCATTATTGAGGGCAGGTCGATGGCGCGTGGGAACGCTCCATAGCCTCAATGACGACATCACTAGCTCCAAGATTTTCAATCTCTAAAGCAATCATTTTGTGCCGGTCTAAGGGCGGTATGCCATCTAAGTTGAACAGATATCTCCCACTCCCCTGGTTAATGTCCACTTCCACGGGCAGAAACTCTGGGTCATCAGGGCAGCCTACACTGACCTTGGATGTATTGGCACCTTGAATCTTGACGTCCAGCACAATGTAGTAGTTAGAATCGCTGGTATCAGCGGGGAACTGAAACTGCTTGGCCATGGAACCACCAGATAAGGCTCCCACAGCTAAAAGAACTGTACCGGGCCCAGTTGGATCTGCAGCATTTCTAAACCGAAACTGCGAAGGCCAGCTGGTGTCGCTGAAGTCTGTCGAGATGGCTTCTGGCACAACGGAAAACCTAGGCAGGCCAGATGCTGACTCGGCCTCGGTCGATTGCAACCCGCTGTTCCAGGACCGAACCCGAAGGTCATAATCGGTTGCCATTGGTAGCCCTCCTGACAGTTCAACCGGGAATCGAAGTGGAATCAAATCATAGAGGTAGTACCCACCTGGTGGGAGATCCCATGGCAATCCTGTTTCTCCTGGCGCAACGGGAGTGAACAAATGGTCCATCGCCACTGGCATCCATTTGTCTGAGGTGCCTGCTAAACGCAAGGACAGTTCCGATGCAGCAATAGCATTGTTCGCTCCACCGCTAGAAGAAAGTTGAGCCAAGATGGAAATAGGAGTCATGGCATTATTCAGGTCCCCTTCTCCAGGTGGAACTCCTACAGCGGAGGCGCTCCACAGGGTAGGCGAATAGGAAGTCGTGTGGACAATACTTTGAAAGGATGCACCCGTACCGCCCAAGGTCAAAAAGCCACTTTTCTCATCACCACACGGCCATGTAATAGTGAACCCAACATTTTCGCTCACCGGATGTGAACCCAGTCCAAACTCTAAAGACAAGCTTTCAGTAGTTGCACCATTGGCCCCGCCAATGCGCAACTCTCGGAATTGACTCACCAGGTTGACCCCGTCAAGCTTGGCATCGATTTGCACCTTGGCTCCGATTGCATGACGAGTTGTCGCTGTGCAAACCGTCCCTCCATCTAGTGTTAAGACAAGCCGATTATTTGGAGTTGCACCGGTATTACCCAATCCATGCAGAACCTGCATGGTGCGATTGCCGTTAGTGAGTGAGCTACCAGGGAGAACCACCAGATCTAAAAAGCCATCTCGGTCATAATCTCCAGCCAATACGTTGGTTGATTGCTCTCTCCGAGTTACCGAAGTAGACAAGAAAGGGTTTTCGAAGTTTTGCACGGAAGGGGTCGCTAACCCGAGGTGGTCTTCATCGGGATTGTAGTCGATTAACCTCTTGTGAATTCCATCATCAAAAATGGCCAAGGCAGTACCAACCCGGGTATTTTCAAAAATGCGATCCCATGGAGCTTCCACCTCAATCGGAGGATTTCCAGGCATAGTTGGCTGCGAGCCTGAGAAGGTGGCATCAAGGTAGTATTCGTATGAGGCTCCAGGAGCAGGGTTCACGTCGCGCTGTGCGCATGCGTAAAGATCCATATCACCATCCATGTCGAAATCACCAAATACGGCTCCCCACCCAAACCACATGGGCGCAATGAGGCCACCTGCTAAGTTCGGGGAGGTTCCAGAGCCGCCAAGAGCTGGCTCAATCACAGCAGCTCCTGACATTTCAAATGCAAGGTCAGTTTGAGTAAAAGCCAATTCCGTCTTGGTGGTTGTGTTACGGAAAAAGGCTCCACCCATGTTTATGTGAGTTGCCGTGGTGACTCCTCCAAATCGATCTGAAATGTCGTCATCGCGTAGGGAAACATCAGTAATGAAGAAATCCATGTCGCCATCCATGTCGTAATCCGCTACCGCAATGCCCATGGGGGCGCCCGTTTCAAAGGGATCCATATCCGCCTTCTCAATCAAATCCCAAGTGCGGTTCCAAAAACCCATCCATTTGTAGGTGCCCGAAGTTTCATCCCAGCGTACACCACGATTAATGTAAATCATGTCGCTATCCAGAAAGGGGTAATTAGTAAATAGTGGCCCGTTTGGTCCATGCAATTGCCCCTCAAAAGGGCTTGCGCCGAATCCTTTGTTGGTCAAAATTAAATCTGGCCAGTTGTCATTGTTGACATCGGTAAAGACAGCTGCATTGGTTGCGGAGAACCTTTTTATGGGATGCTCACCACAGGGAAACATATATGAATTGCGGCAGTTGCATCGACCTTGCAATCCAAAAACTGGAAGGTATTCGTTCCAATCAATGAGCGGAGTCCCAACGTAAGGAGTTCCTCCATCATGGAAAGCTAATGGGTATTGCCTTCGATCATAGCTCACTTCAACGAATTCAGGAACTGCTACAGATGGGTTCGAAGTGCTAACTACGGCTCCCATCGTGATGGTAGCCGCGGCCACTTGTTTCGATTGGTTCCCAATGTTCAAATAAAGTGCACTCATTTGTCCGGGGCGCCATCCCCCGGTCAAGGCCTTACGCCGATGGTGGGAACCAATGAAAAGGTCAAGCTTGCCATCGCGATTCATGTCGGCAGCTGTTGCAACGGCGGAATTGGTTGGAAAAATGGTCTTCGTTTCTTCAATGGCTCCAAGTTGAAGTTCCTGCCCAGGAGGCATCATGCTGTCTATGTATGCCGGTGTCACTGAGGATGGTTCTTGCATAAACTGGATTCCGTGGCCGTCGAAGGATTCAAGGCCGTTGAATGGACCACCAACCGGAGATGGAGTTGGGTCAGTATCTCCGTAAGCAACTAAGCCAAAAGAAAATTGAGATTCGATGAAGGTGCCTCCACCACTAAGGACTTCGTCTTTCGTTTGGGTTAAGTTAATGAACAACAAATTCCGCATCGGTAAAGCGACCGGGGCAGTGACCCCGGGAGGCAAACTAGCGCCTTCATAAACAGACATATCGGTAGCGGTGTCTGGAGGAGGGGCGGGAGCTTCAAATTCACCTCCGCAGGTGACGAGGAGGTCAAGCTTGCCATCGTTGTTGAAATCAGCCGCAAGGATTCCTTGCACTTCGTGCCCTTCGGAGCCTGGAAAGGGAGTGTCGAAGCCACCTCCACCATTCGGTCTATTCCCCAAAGGAGTTTTGTCAAAAATACGCTTTAATGGATTGAGCGGATCCTCGATATTTGCCAGGATGACGAAGCCGCCTCTGTCTTGCGACCAAGGGTCTTCAAAGAAGTTTCTTTGGGCTGGTAAAATCAACTCTGGATAACCGTCTCCATTGAGGTCGACAAAGGACCCTCCAATGACGTGGGCATCTTCTGTATTCACCTTGTAAAAGGAGTTCAAAATCGAACTATTGGTCAAGTCAACGGCAAAAGTCGAATCTTCAAAAGAAAACTCAGCCTGTTGACTAGGCAAGCTCAATAGAGTCGCCAAAAGAAAAAATGTGCAATGCATGATGGTGCAGGTGTGTGGGGTTTAAAAGAAAATGCGGTTATGGAAGGACTTCCACCGCGACAGCCTCGGTGATTCCTTCTGGGAATTGGGGCTGTAAATGGTCCGGAAGCAGAAATGCGAATTTCAGTTTCCGGCCAATAAGGGAAGTGGGGATAACTCCCGCGCCTAAATACAGAGATAAAGAACCGCGACCTAAACTGTCCAACGGCAGGGTAAAGGTGGCCTCTTTAGGATCGCCGCTGCCGCGGAGATTCCATAGTTGATTGGTGATGCCTAGGCGACCGAAAGGAAGAGCGATTCCACCTCGGATTCCAAATCGCCCAAAAAACTCAGATCCCGTTAAAATAGCTCTTTCAGAATAATTCCCATTAATCCCAGCCAGTAAAAAAGCATCCTTGAGAGCAAAGCGGGAATTAACATCCAAGGTGAAAACCAAAGTCCCACCGGCCGATTGAGAAATGGTGGGAGAGCCGACCTGAAGGTGCTTCTTCAGTGAGAATACAGTAGGGTGACCGCCATCAAGAGCAGAAACGAAAAAGGGGTCCGGTTTGCCATCGCCATCGTAGTCGTGCTTGAAAAAAGTGATGTTGTCGTTACCTGGCCTTGCCGTTTGTTGGGTGGGCAGGACGAATAGATCTTCACCCCTTGAAACAGAGTGGATGCGCATGTAACCAGGGGTCGCAAGGTATGAGGGGGGACGCTTCGCTTCCTTGCCCCAACTCACAATATCTTGGGTTCCGTCGCCATCCCAGTCATAGTGGTTGAGTGAGTAATTCTGACAACTCTCACCAGCATGGTGGCCAGGTATCCAACCCACTCTGCGCGGAGGGAACCCGCTTCGAATTTCAATTGGCCTTCTTCCATTCCCAGCTGGCACGCGCACGAAGGCAAAGTCATCAAAGCCATCGCCATTGGTATCACCAACGCCACACAAACTATTCAACGGATTGGTCGCGGGAATAAAAAACAAAAACTGATCGGTCGCGCCGGAGAATACAGAGCTTCCAAAGAAAATCTCTACAAAGTAATCGGGCAGGCCATCTCGATCCATGTCTCCAATCGGATAATGGCCATAAACACTGGAGACCCCTCCACCAGTACTTTGCTGCAATGTGGAACCATCCACACCAGAAAAATGGACCATGTTTCCATCGCGCAAACTCTGTATAAAATCGGTGATACCATCGCCGTTTTCATCGCCAATCGAGGTGGCCCAATTAGTGAAGTCAGCAGGGCCTGGGAAGTCATCACGCCTCCAAAGTAAGGAGCCATCAAGGCCACTACGCGCTTCAAGGGTGGCGTGGCCTAAAGCCGGTTCATTTTGCAAATAAACTACATCAAAAAAGCCATCCCCATTTAAATCATAGGGGTCGACATCGGGTGCAACTTGAATACCCGCCCAATCAATGGGCCAGCGAACAAGTACTTGGTCTAAAGCAACCGAGCGGATGACGGCATCGACTAGCAACCCCGGCTGAACAATCTCTACCGTTAGGTATTCTGCGGCACCATCTCCATCAATATCAGAAAGTTGAGCGAGGATTCCACCGACTTCACTTTCCTCGTGTTGAATGACTTGCCCGAAGCCCTGAGTCGAAAAACTCAGCAGAGCGAGAAGGACAAGAAGGTGTGGGGATATCCTTGGCATAACAGATTGAGTCTACCCTTTGGATATCCAAGAATTGCCTTTTTGACTACTTTTTTACTTCAAATCAATCAAGGACGTGTAATCGACGCGAGGTAAGCGACATAAGCTTGCCGGATCCGTTGTAAAGCAAGTCCACTAGGGCCGGGAAGCTGGTCTCTCCACTGCAGGATACAGGCAACCGGAGTCACGCCAATCACTGCATTGGTGATATATACCTCTACGGCCGAAGACAGCTCCTTTAACTCGATTCTTCGCTCAAAAACGGGAATGCCGGCGGCTCTACAGGCCTTGAGGACCGTCTGGCGGGTTACGCCGCCTAGGATTCCGCGGTCTAGGCTTGGCGTGTGCAGGGCATCGTCTATCCAGAGGAAGAGATTGGTCGAGGTGCCTTCGGCTAAATCGCCGTCGGTGGTGCGGAGGATGGCGTCGTAAGCGCCGAGATTTTGGGCTTTCTTACGCGCGACTTGCAGGCCGATACGCGACACGGTTTTTGCGCCGGCGATGGGGTCCTGTGGGTCGAGCCTGTGGTCGGAGATTTGCAGGACAACCGATTCCTTTTGTGCCGGTTCCGGTCCAGCGGTCCATAAAAAATGTTGCCGTTCTTCGAGTCCGCGTAACACGGTGAGGCGCACCCGCCAATTGCCGTGGTTCAAATGCTGCGCGAAGTTTTGGTATTGCTCAGTTAAAGTTCCAGGCGAAACCGAAAAGCCGGTGAGTTTTGCGCTATGGACCAAGCGCGCATCGTGCTGCGGCAACATGGGCGATGGCACCCCAGCGCGCACTAAGAAGGTTTCGAATATGCCTTCGCCGCGCAACACCCCCGGCCAACTTGCGAACAAGGACGGCTCCTCGGTGGAGGCCACTTGGCCATCCAACATGAGGATTTCTGTCGGGTCTTGGACAGCTTTCATACGCCGGTAAGGTAACGTCCCTTGAGCAAGGTCTCTTGCCATTCTCGTCCGGGATCGGAATCCCACACGATGCCCGCGCCCACTGCGAGGCGAATGCGTTCCCGCGAGATGGTGGCGGTGCGAATCAGAACTGAAAAATCTGCATGCGGTTCAGGTCCGGGGATCCAATAACCGAGGCATCCGCAGTAGGGTCCGCGGGCGCGACGCTCTAGTTCGGCAATCGCTTGCAAGGCGCGCACTTTCGGGGCACCGGTGACCGATGCTGGTGGAAAGGTTGCGCGCAATAAGGCTGCAATCCCCTTTTCAGGATTCCATTTCGCGCGCACCGTGGCTATGCGATGGAACAAGGTGGGATAACTCTCCACCTCCCCTGCCGATGCCACTTCCACCGCGCCCACCTCTGCAATGCGCCCCAAATCATTGCGCGCCATATCAACAATCATGGTCAATTCGGCCACTTCCTTCTGATCGACGCTGAGTCCTTGGGCAATGACCAAGTCTTCCACTTCCGTAGCGCCGCGTTGCGCGGTGCCCTTAATCGGCTCGGTCAAAAGCGATGCCCCGCGCACCTGCAGAAAACGTTCCGGCGAATGCGAGACTAAAGCATGGCCGCGCGCATCTTCCCAATAGGCACTCATCGCAGTGGGTTGGGTGCTGCGCAGTTGTGCGTAGAACGAACGCGGATCTTGCACAAACTTACCACTCAAGAAGTGCGAAAGGTTGGCTTGGAACAACTCCCCTTCTCCAATCCAGTCACGCAGTTTGGTGACGTCGGCGCGGAATCGATGCTCCCCTATTTCCGCTTGCAGCTGCGGAGTGACGATTTGTGCATCTTCCGCCCCCTCCGATGGCACTCCCATCGCCTCAAACTTTTCGAACCAACGTAAAGCACGTGCACGATCTTCATTGCCGTGCACTTGGGCTTGCAATAACAAGCACTCGCCATCGGGGAGCCACACTAAGGCTTGACGATAACGAGCAAAGTGGTAATCCGGCCAGCCATCGGGGTAGGGCGGATTCCATGGGAAGTTCTCATAAGCGTGGCCGCATTCAAAACCGAACCATCCGATCCACCCGACTCCGACGTGCGGCAGTCCGGCATCGAACTCCCAGGACTCGTCGGCGGAAGCCTCTTCCAGTATCTGTGCCGGATCGGTCGACGCCAACGGCCAGGCGTGGTCGTCGCGGCCATCAGGATGCACATTGCCGCGTAAATGCCGGTCCGGCGACCACGCCAGCATGGTGAAGCCACTACCTGTGGAACTCTCCAGCAACATGGGCTCCATGCCACTGCCGAAACCCTGCAAACAAACCGCGGGCGCAGGCATGTTCTTCGAACGTGCAAGGCAGGTAACGCGGAGGGTAGTCATGGCGGGATGTGGCAGCAGGCGACAGGCCCTTCACAGTATGATGATTCCGATGGCCCAAGACCTCCTCCAACTGCGCGATGCCTTTATGGGCCATTTGCGCGATGTGCGGCAGGTTAGCCCCAACACTCTGAACGCGTATCAGCGCGATTTGGTGCGGTTCTTCACCTATCTAGCCCCAGTGCCAGATGAAGAAACGGAAACTGACCCTCCGCCACTGCCCCCGCCAGTAGAGTTACGTACTACCCGACTGCGGCTGTATTTGGGCACCTTGACTGAAGAGGGCTTGAGTCCATCGACCTTGGCGCGGCACCTCAGCACGCTGCGTATCTTCTTCACCTGGATGGAAGATGTAGGGCATATTCAGACGAATCCTGCTGCTGCCTTACGCGGTCCGCGCAAAGGACGACGTCTGCCGCGCTTCTTGGAAGAGGAAGAAATCGAGCGTTTGTTGGCGGCGCCATGTGCGGAAGATGCAGAGGAGTATCGCGACCGCGCTTTGTTGGAGGTGCTTTACTCGACCGGCTGCCGTGTTGCCGAGTTGGTGGCCTTGAACGAGCACGATGTAGATTTACGCCGTGGTCTAACCCGCCTGCAGGGCAAAGGACGCAAGGAGCGTTTGGGCATGTTGGGCAAACCGGCGTGCCAGGCTTTGGAGCGCTACTTTGTGCATAAGGGCATCATGCAGCTGGACCGTGGGACCTTGTTCCTAAATCGGTTTGGCACTCGCCTAACCGACCGTTCGGTGCGACGCATTTTGGAGAAGTGCTTGCAGCGCGCTGGCATTCATCGGCATTGCTCACCACACACTTTGCGGCATAGTTTTGCAACGCATTTGCTAAGCCGCGGCGCCGATTTACGCAGCGTGCAGGAACTACTCGGGCACGCCAGTTTGGGCAGCACGCAAATCTACACCCACGTCTCAGTGGAAGGCTTGCGCAAGCTGTATCAGCAGGCGCATCCGCTGGCGGACTGATTCAATTTTTCAATCTGCCTCGCCCATGGTCGGCCCACGAAAAAAACCCGCCAACTTCCGAAGAAATTAACGGGCTGCTTGGTGATCCCAAGGGGATTCGAACCCCTGTTGCCAGGATGAAAACCTGGTGTCCTAGGCCAGACTAGACGATGGGACCGGGTGCCCTAAGGGCAACGCGGCGAGAAAGATAAAGGCCGTCCTACCTCGTGTCAAGCTTGAGAGCCTGAATACACGACAAACTTTCATCGACCATGGTGCCGACCTCTCCACGCTCGGCCAAGAACTCCGCCGGCAGCACTGGCAGGGTGTAAGTTTCGAGTTCAAAGTCGCGGATACCAGCGTTCAAGCATTGGCTGACCGCCTGTTTCCACGGTGTCCCTTGAAGGCCTCCGGGGTACTCGGAGCGCGAAACTGGGACATGGCAATGCACGCGCAGGTTCGACCACTGGAAGGCGTCCGGAAGCTCCAGGAAGGCTGGCATGTCGGGCGTGGACGACGCCACCCCCTTCGGGTCCTCTCCTCTGACTTGATGCAGATATGGATCGGCGGTGAGCGACCGCAAAAGCGCGAGTGATTCTGCTTTTGGGTTGCCGGGGATTGCCAGCGCCGAAGAGATCTGCACCTTGCCAACGCGCACTCCAGTGTTGTGCAAAGTCTCCAAAATCTCGGCTGCGGATTCCCCCACCACGGCTCCGTGGCATAAATCCCAGCACACGCCGAGTTGTGGAAGTAAATCAGCCGGAATGTGGCGGTACAACCAGGTCGCTAATTCACTGACGCGTTCAAAGTTGCCATCGGGTTCGGGCTCAATCGCGAGGATGAAATCGCGGCGGTACTGCTTGCCTAAATGTTGCAAGCACGCAGCAGTGAAGAGTAAATGCTTGAGCGTATCCGGGTGCTCAAGTGCTGCCGTTCCATATCCAATCGGGCAGGTGGATATGGATAAAGGACGGTCGTCGTCCGGAGCGAGTTCGGCAAGCAGATGCGCCACTTGCATGGTGAACTCGGAACGTTTGGGCGAACTCCAGTCCGGGAGGAAGGCGGACTCTTTCACCAAGCTTGCATGGAAATCGCCAAACGGAAAGGCATTGGCGGTCCATGACGTGACATCGGCATCTGCCATCGCTTGCTTGATTTCAAGAAGCAGTGGTTTCGATGCAGCGATTTCAGCTGCAGCACTTGCCGAAAAGTGCAGACCAAATCCAAAGGGGCCGACTTGGCCTGCTGCTTTTAGGCCGTCAGTCCACGCGCGTACCGGCCCGCGCAATGCAGCCAAAACCGCGCCCGGCCCATCCGCAGGAAACACATTCCCACACAGGGCTAGACGCGGTTGCATGCTCGACTTAGTTCCAGCTCTTGGCAGCAGCGCGGAACTCTTCGACCCGATTCGGGAAGCTGGCTAAGAATCCGACGGCATCGCGCTTGGCGACATCTGGCAGACCTGCGCTGACCAAAGCTTCGTACACCGCAAGGGTAGCTTCGAAGTTAAGCGGTTCTGCACTTGCCCAATCGCGTGCAGCAGAAATCCAAGCGACTGGCTTTTCTTCCCCAGCGGATTTAGCCTCCGCCCAATTGGCGTGTTCTTCGCATGGCTCCTCCGCTTCGGTAACTGCCCAATCTTTAGGGCCGGTCATCGGAGCCGGCGGACGCGCAATCGACAGTGGCACCGACAGCAAAGTGTGATCACCCGACTTCACGCTCACCGAACCGAAGTAATGTTGGCCGTTCTCCAGCGCTTCAAGCTCCGGCAAACGAGCAAACATGCTCCGCGCACCGCCAAAAGGAATGCTCATGCGACTACTTGCACCCGACTCGGCGATGGCCGCGGTCAGGTTGGAGTACAAGGTCATCTTGCCGGGACTGTTGTAGAAACGCAGTTCGGCACCAGCAAAACGAGCATCGAGTGCGGCGGCGCCAAGACTTGGGTAACTCAAACGGAAACGGTATTTACCAGCAGGCATGTTTCCAAGGTCGGTTTCCGTTTCATACGCAATAAAACGACCAAACACGGCATCGGCCTCGTCGAAAATTTCCAACGCAAGGTCCTCGCGCCATTCGGTCGTTTGAATCGAACGCGGGGTGTACATGGAAACTTTGCTGGTCCCTTCCGGGATTTCCGCACTCCACTCGACGATGCCCTGGAACATGCCATAACCACCCATGATGGTGCTGCGAATCGGATCTTCGATGATCTTCATTTCACCAACTACGGGCGATGCCACACCTTCGATTTTTGCCGAAACGCGCAGGCCATTGGTGTCGCGCAGGTAGGAGGCGAAACCGAAGAAGCCGGTGTCTTGGCCAGCAGGCACTTCGAACTCGGCGTATTGCGCTTGCACCCCTTCAAAACGGAAGTGCAAATCGACTTTAGCGTTGATGTTGGTGGACCAACGTGCACCCATGGCGTATTCGAACACGGTTCCAGCCTCTACCGGAATGGTGGTCTCGTAACTTTCGTTATCGCTAAGGATGAAACGCCCACGACGTTGACGGTCGCCGGAGTAGAGGAATCCACTTACGGAACCAGCGCCACTGCGGAATTCGTTTTCTCCTCCACCATGCTGGGTCACGCGCAAATGCACCACGTTGGCGCCGTGCGGTACTTGCAAAAAGGTGCGACCGAGGTCGCCAGGGCCGAGGTCGAACTGATTCGAAGCTTCACCGAGATCGTTGGCTTCCATCGGAACGACTACGGTGACGGGGATGACTAGATCGGGACCGGCGCTATCTGGCTTCGCGTCGTCGTAGGCGAGGATGCGGGTGCTGTAAAGGCCGTGCTCCAAAGAAGCCGGAAGGATGCGCGCGTTAAAACCAGAACCTTGGGAGCTAGTGTACATGGCATCGGGGACTTGCACCCAATCGGACTCCGAAACTAGACGGAAAGTGCGCAGGAAATCGGAACGGCTCGCGTTACTGTCTTCCAAAGCGAAATCTGGAGCAATGTTAATACGCCGCTCAAAAGGCTCCGTCGATGGAAGCCCGCGTAGGTAAATGCCCTCGCCGACTCCAAAGGGGTTATTAATGCTAACCGTAAAGGACTGCTCCTCTTCCGTACCTTCCGCTAGATTACGCAAAGCAACCAAGGAACGTTCCATGTCGATGGCACCATGCCCCACTTCTACCCAATCATGCTGGGGCAGTTTTTGCGCAGCCAAACGCATGGCGCGGTAAATGCGTGCGGGTGATTGCGCGAGACCTTCTTGGGTTGCAGCACAACGAAGCAGTGCAACACAGCCGGCCATTTGTGGAGCCGCCATAGAGGTGCCGTTCCAGTTTTCACCTTTGGACAAGGTCCACGATGGCAGCGCGCTCAAAGCTGCACCGGGTGCGGTGAAGTCGACCCCAATGTCACCGTTTGGCAGCGGACCGCGCGAGGAAAAATCGAATAACACTGGCTGACTTGGATTCAAGGAACCGTAGTTCACCTTCTGCGTGTTTGGCCATACCCCTGCCGCAATCGAGAATGCAGACTCGGTGGTTCCTGGAGAACCAACCGTGGTCAATGCCGGTCCTTCGTTGCCGGCCGACGTCACCAAAATCAAACCACGCTTAGCGGCTTCATCGATAACCCATGCATCGGGCTCATTGCCATCGGCGTAGAAGCTTGGACCGCCGAAAGACATGTTGGCGATTTGACATCCGGCTTCCACTGCCATGTCCATGGCCTTTGCAACTGCAAAACCACTCGTGCTGCCGCCAAACTTGCCATCGCCAATTTTAATCGCAACGAGTTCAACGCCAGGAGCGATACCATTCAGGCGACCGTCTGGTCCTTCATAACTTCCAATGATGCCAGCGACGTGGGTGCCGTGGCCATGGGTGTCGAAGAGTAAGGTGGTTAGGTTGCCATCGTCGGAAACCTTCACCGCGTAGTTCATGTTGGACGAATCACCAAGCGTTGCCCAGTCTCCGGTTTCGCGAAAGCTGCCGAGTGCGGCTTCTTCATCGAGGTCGCCGTCTTCATCGGAGTCGATGACCACTTTCCATTTGCCGCTCTGTTCGAAAACCACCACGTCGTAAACCGCGCCTGGGTCGGTGAAGGAATCGAAGTAACGCTGAGTTTCGGTTTCTGCAGCCGAATCTTCATCGACCGAAGTGCCGTTCGCTTCTAAACGAGTGACTGCTTCTTCATACTTATTCGCCTCAACTTGCCACTTGGCTTTGCGTTGTGCGTTCATGCGCCCTTGCAGACCGCCCGGCAAAAACTCGGCACCGATGCGCCCGAGGTGCACCGAACCGGAACTCTTGTGATGGCCGAGATCCAACTCACGACCGCTCAGACCAATGGTCTTGCCGTTGCCGTCGAGGTCGACCACCATGCTGGTGTCCATGCGACCATCGGTGGTGGCGTCGTACCAGTCGACCAATTTGCGCCGTCCATCGGGTGTCTTTTGCAAGAACGGATGGCCTGGGTCAATCCCGGTGTCGAGCACTGCAACACGAATGCCACGGCCGTCGTATTCCGGGTGCGCCGCCAAAAACGCGGCGACCCCGAGGTCCTGCTTCGGCAGCTGTCCTTCCAGGGACTGCTGCGGCAGGGCGTGAAGTAGAAGAGCGGAAAGGAAAAGCATGGAAGGCGCAGTTTAGCAGCCCTTCCAGACCTCAAGCCCTACTGAACCGGCTCACTAGCCTTCGACCACAGGTCCTGGGTGACCAGAATCCGGGTACAAGAAGGACAGCGAATCATCGACTTGGCGCCTTGCACGCGCACGCGGTCGTTGGCGGTCAGGTTGGTGCCGCAACCGCCGCAAGAATCACCTTTCAAAGGCACCACTGCTTTGCCTGGATGCTTGTCGGCAAGAATCTGAAACACACCGCGGACAGTGGAGTTGACCTCGGCGACTAAACCTTCGCGTTCGGTGTTCAAGGCATCGACCTCGGCCTGCAAATCGGCGGCGTCGGCCTCAACGCTAGCGCGCATGGCATCTAAAGATTCTCTGGCTTCGTCTAAGCGCGAGTTCATGGCTTCGCGCTTGGTGGTGAGACCATCGGCGCGTTCTAAAAGCTCGAGTGCTTCTTCTTGCGCATCGGAGTTTTCTTGACGATGCGCGGCCGCTTCATGCTGTGCAATTTGCACGGCGGATGGATCGCGCGCTTCCACCGCTTGCTTCTCCAACTTGTCGATGCGCTCCTCGCGCGTAGCGCATTCATTCTCCAACTTGGTGGAGCGCACGAAACAGGCTTTCTTCTCCGATTCAAGCTCTTCGGCCTCAGCCTCCAGCGCCGCCATAGTGGATTCGCGCTCCCCCAACTCCACTGGAAGAGACTCCAGACGTCGTGCCAAAGTAGTCAGACGTTTGTCGACCTGCTGGGCGCGGATGAGATGGGCGAGGATGGCTTCCACTACGCATCATTACAACGCAGCGCACCCTGGATGGGAACCATCCAGGGTGCGAAATCCTGATTGTGATCAGGGATTAGGCGGATTGACCTTAAGGAGTTGTGCCGTCTAGGAAACCCGCCAGCTTGCGTGCCCGGATTGGGTGTTGCAGCTTACGAATCGCCTTCGCTTCAATCTGACGCACGCGTTCGCGAGTCACACGGAAGATGCGGCCAACCTCTTCAAGGGTGTAGGTGTACCCGTCTCCTATGCCATAGCGCAGTTTGATAATCTCGCGCTCACGGAATGTGAGGGACTCGAGGACATCGTCAATGCGCTCTTTGAGCATTTCTTGCCCAGCACGTTCGACCGGGTTTTCAGAAGCCTCATCTTCAATGAAATCGCCGAAGTAAGAATCCTCCGAATCGCCGATGGGACGGTCCAAAGAAATCGGGTGCTTGGCAATCTTCATGACCCGCGTGGCTTCGTCAACGGCAATGTCAGCAGCTTCCGACATTTCCTCAATGGAAGGCTCGCGGCCGAGGTTTTGCAGCAGGCGTTTCTGCACGGCGCGCAACTTCGACATGGTTTCGATCATGTGCACCGGAATGCGGATGGTCCGCGCCTGGTCCGCAATCGAACGGGTGATGGCTTGACGAATCCACCATGTGGCATAAGTCGAGAACTTATAGCCACGGCGATACTCGTACTTCTCTACAGCCTTCATCAGACCGGTGTTGCCTTCCTGAATCAAGTCGAGGAAGCTCAAGCCACGGTTGCGATACTTCTTGGCAATCGAAACCACCAAGCGCAAGTTACCCGAAGACAAACCTTTCTTGGCGCCTTCGTAGGCATCGAGCGCGCGGTAAAGCAATTCCATGCGGCGCTGGAAGGACTCCAACGGCTCCATGGCTTTGACTTCCCACTCGCGCAACTGCGACTGCAGAACAGCAAATTCTTCCTTGCCAGCATTACTGCGTTTACGTGCACCATCGAAGCTTGCGGCTTCACGGGCGACGGCGCCCCAAGCACGCGCTTTACTTTCCAGCACGCGAATGAAGTCTTGCAAGATGTTCACCTGAAAGTGCAACTCCTCGACCATGACCGCAATGCAACGCTGACGCGCACGCATGTTGCGACGGAACAAGGCACGCTCGGCGGCTTTCAACTTGCCATCTAACTGCACTTCGTATCCAACCCGCGCAGTGTCACGCAAGTTGGTGAGGTCGGCAATGTGGCCGCCCAAACGCTGCTCCAAGTCTTGCTTGGTCAGCTCATAACCAGCACCACCGTCAATGTTGGAGGAAGTACCTTCATCGGCACCTTCTTCCGCAGCCTGCTTCTTCAAGCGACGGTTGTAGTGGAGTACGGCAAAGCTTGAGTTGGCCTGCGCCGAAGGGTTGACCTTCAAGGTGCGGTCAAAAGCTAGATTGCCGTCTTTGACTTGCTGAAGGACATCTAATGCCATATCTAGCGCAAGGCCAGACTCCAGCACCAGGCGACGGAACACCTTGCGTGAGACCTCGGTGGTCTTGGCTAAGGAAATTTCCTCCTCACGAGTCAACAATGGGATTTCTCCCATTTGAGTGAGGTACATGCGCACCGGATCGTCAATCTTCTCCAACACGGCTGGGGTAGCGCGTCCACCACCACGAATGGTTAACGTGGAAAGTGGTTTCGGAGTGACGGGAATCGGTGCGGTACCGCCAGCGAACTGAGCGGCACTTTCCGTCGTGGAGTCGCCGAGCACAATGCCGGAAACTTCAAGGCGGTCAATGATGTCTTGCAGAATTTCAATGTCGCCAAGCTGGTCGGCTGGCAAAGCACTTTGCAATTCCTCGAAAGGAAGTGTGCCAGTCACTTGACCCTTCGCAATGAGGGTCTCGAGTGCTGATTCTGTCTTTTTGTGTAACGACTTAGTTGTCATGGAAATGGGAGCTGATTCGGGATTCAGTCGTTCGGAGAAATGCTGATCCTTCGCAAGAAGGAATGGAGATCATCGGTGTCGGTCGCTTTTTCGGTGTTGCCTGGGAGGACTTCCAGTGACCGTTCTAATGCCAAACAAGGATCCGTGGGTCGTAAGTGGCGAACCTCGTCCAGCCAAGCGGCTGGTTCTTGATTCTGAAACGCAACCAGAGCTGTAACGAGGTCAAACCCCTGCTCGGATTCACGCTGCTGACGACACCATGAAAGGACACTCTGGGCAACAGAATCCTGCAATTCTATCGTGTCGAGCTCTTTACGGAAGCGCGGATATGCGCTGGGATCATGAAGGATGGCGGCGATGATTTCTCTTTCGTTTCTTCGAAGGACCTCCTCGGGTTGAGTGGATGATGGGATGGGTGACAGTTCTGCGTAGGCACCCCCATCCGTAGGACCCTGGTATGCAGTGTCTTTGGGATGCGTAAGTCTTCGCAAGGCATCGGCCGAAACCCCTAATGCAGATTGCACCTGACTCGCCCAAGCCTCTGCTACAACGGGACTTGGGGTGGTTGCTATCCACTCCGCCATCTCCGATGCAGCCTGATGGACGACCGCAGGCACCGACAAATCCGCTTTTTGGGACCACGTGTCTAAACGCCAACGGAGTATATCCCATGAATCGGCGATGAAGCCGGAGAGTTCTTCTAGACGGCCCTCAGCCACCATATCGGCGGGGTCATGACCGTCTGGAAGGGTGGCAATTCTCACGTCGATGCCCTCAGCGACCAGTAGGCGGGCAGCATTGGCGGCGGCTTTGCGCCCAGCAGTGTCTGGATCAAGCAGGAGCACCACCCGACGCTCAGTTCGTTTCAGGCGGCGGGCATGGTCATCGGTGAATGCGGTGCCAAGTGCAGCCACGCAAGGCTGCAGGCCAGAGCGGTGCAGTTGGATGACATCTAAGTAGCCTTCGGTAATCAGGACCGGGGCGTCGGGGAAATCGCGGAGGCCGGCTTGCAGCTTTTCAATGCCGTAAAGCAAGCGCCGTTTCGGAAATAACGGACCTTCCGGGGAGTTGATGTACTTCCCCATCTTCTTGTCCTCGGCAAAAGAACCGGGCAGATAACGTCCGCCAAATCCGAGGGTGCGACTGCCGGCGTCGAGCACTGGGAACATGAGACGATCCCAAAACCGCGCTTTCATTTGCCCGGTATTTTCATCGGCGAAAGCGAGACCGGCGCTAATCATGCCTTGATCGGTGACCTTGTTTTGGCGCAAATAACCAAGCAACTCTTGCCGCCCCATAGGAGCCCAGCCGATCGCAAACTCTTTCCAACTCGATTCCGGAATACTGCGGTCGAGCAAATACTTACGTGCGCCATCGCCCGATGCGGTGAACAGTTGCTCACAGAAAAACTTACGCGCCCACTGCAAAGCTTCGCGCGCTTCCTCGCGTTCGGTGCGTTCTTCCGGACGTCCGCCGCGAAATTTCTGCGGCATTTGCATGCCACCCATGTCGGCTAAAACGCGCAATGCCTCGAAGAACTCCAGGCCTTCGGTTTCACGCACAAAGGTGATGGCATCTCCGCCTTGTCCGCAACCGAAACACTTAAACGAGTTGCGTCCAGGATTAACCGTGAACGATGGCGTTTTCTCAGCGTGAAAGGGGCACAATCCCCAATAGCGGTTGCCTTTGCGGGTTAACTGAACCTTCTGCCCCACCACCGATTCGATGGGGATGCGCTCTTTCAAGTCGTCGAGGAAAGTGTTCAGTTCGCTCATTGCGTTTACCAGGGGGGGAATGGGGATTCCCGACCCTTTAATCTAGGGCATCCTGCGTACTTTTTCCGAGACTCTAGGCGCTTTCTACGCGCTCCAATGCGGCGCGCCAAATTGCAGGGGCGATGGCCCCTGGTCGTGCCTTCGAGTCGACCCCCTCGGCTTCGAGCGCATCGGCCCAAAGTGGGTACTCCTTGCGCAAACGCCCCAGCAGAGTCTTTCTGCGTTGCCCAAAGGCGAAGCGTAAGACCTCATTCAGCGCCCTCTCAGATGCTGCCGCCAATGCAGTCGATTTCGGACGCAACTGTAAAAACGCGGAATCGATTTTCGGACGAGGCCAAAACACCTCAGGCGGCAAACGTCGCCCGGTTTGTGCTTCAAAGGCAAAGTGCAGGCGAATGGACAACGGGCTCCATTCCTCCTTGGCAGCAGGGCCAGCCGCTTTGTCCGCGACTTCACGCTGCAGCAGCAAGGTGGCTCCAAGGATCTTGCGTCCTGGCAGGCGTCCGAGGAAAGGGCCGGAAATCGCGTAGGGCAAGTTGGCGACCAAACGAGGCGGCCGCTCCAAGCCCTCCCACCACGCTTCGACTTCCGCGTGCATGGTTTCATGCGGGCCAAGGATGTCGCCCTCAATCAAAGTCAGGCGCCCGTCCTCCAGCTCGTCTTCG
>Ga0316209_1000284_pt1 | contig 99257 bp, 76 predicted proteins | sample 6monopyrite_MG_FD_204945 | JGI IMG/M metagenome (GOLD analysis project Ga0316209, IMG submission 204945) | Microbial mat bacterial communities from mineral coupon in-situ incubated in ocean water Damariscotta River, Maine, United States -... | ecosystem: Environmental > Aquatic > Marine >... | reverse complement strand
TTAAATTATTATCTGTTATTATTTTGTTTCTCTAATTTCATGTCGTTAATAAATAAAAACCAATAAAAATGTGACACACGACGATTTTAGGTCACATTCAATTTTCTTAACGGGACAGTAGTGATGTTTTATATAAGGATGCTTTTTCAATCTATTTATTTTTAATGGGTTTTAAATTAATTAAAATTGGGACAGCATCCCTGGCTTCTTCTGATAAATTACTTTATCAACCTCATCGAATATAACAATAACGTTATTATTTGAATGCAAATCAATCCCGCAATATAATTCCATAATGAGTTCCTTTTTTAGGTTCGTTTTGTTTCAGAACCTTAACGATATAACCTATTGGAGGAACTCGCTAGATGATTATCAGGCCTGAAGGGTCAGGCTCTTTTAATTTTTCAGCACCTATTTATTAGGCCAAAGACCGGGCAATCAACATAATCAGAATAGCGAACAGCAACACGATAACCCATTTGAGATGGTGGGCGATGTTACGCAATAAAATTTTGGTTTCCTCATCCATAATACGAATCCTTAAGTCGTGAAAGGGTCTAATAATTTCAGGTTTATTTATTAGAGTGTAAACACACCATATAGGGTAAAGCTGCTTCATATCATCGTATAATTAAGAAGCCAGAAAATTATTGATGGGTATCAATTTTTATTCTTAAGTATGTGATAAGTTTTACGCAATGAGAGGGTTATATGAAGTTAATTTTTATAGGTATTCTGCTGTTGTTTAATGTTGCCTGTGTCTCGATAGGGGACTCAGATTGTGTGTTGGTGCCGGGGACTTTGATTTGCGTCGAGAATTAAAAGTGCCCGTAAACTATCGAAGGTTCATTCCGTCCCTTTAACAATAATTTCTTATTATGGGTATAATCGTTCTTTAAACTAAGTAATCCCCCCTCTCTATGTCAGCTTTTCCCGTCCCCGTCGCTAGAACTGCGTTATTCGATTACCCTAAATACTGGGCCGAATGTTATGGCATTGCGCCTTTTTTACCCACCAGCCGTGCTGAGATGGACGCGCTGGGCTGGGATTCATGCGATATCATTATTGTCACCGGTGATGCCTATGTTGATCATCCTTCGTTTGGTATGGCGATTATCGGGCGTTTGCTGGAAGGCCAGGGATTTCGTGTGGGTATTATTGCGCAACCGGAATGGGACTCTAAAGCCGCCTTTGAAGTGCTGGGCAAACCCAATCTATTTTTCGGTGTCGCGGCCGGTAATATGGATTCGATGATTAACCGTTACACGGCGGATAGAAAACTGCGCTCCGATGATGCCTATACACCCGGTGATGTCGGTGGCAAACGTCCTGACCGCAGCTCGTTGGTCTATGCGCAACGCTGTAAGGAAGCCTGGACGGAGGTGCCGGTGATTCTGGGTGGCATCGAGGCATCATTAAGACGCATCGCGCACTATGATTACTGGCAGGATAAAGTGCGGCGCTCCATTCTGGTGGATGCAACGGCTGACATGTTGTTATACGGCAATGCGGAACGTGCGATTATTGAAGTGGCGCATCGGCTGGCACAGGGCGAAGCCATCGAGCAAATAACCGATGTGCGCGGCACGGTATTTGTGCGGCGCGATACTCCGCAGGGCTGGATGGAAATTGATTCTTCGCGTATCGATCGGCCGGGCAAGATTGATAAAGTGGTGAATCCTTATATCAATACGCAGGAGATGAGCGCCTGTGAACGGCAGCGGCGTAATGATTCATTTAACGGCACACAATATAATGCAGAGGGTGAGCAGGTCATCGAGCCTGGTCGTTTAAAGCAGGCGCGGCCCAAACTGGATCGTGCGCAGAGTGTGATTCGTTTGCCGGCCTTTGAGAAAGTCAGCAATGATGCGGCGTTGTACGCACATGCAAATCGCGTGTTGCACCTGGAAACCAATCCCGGTAATGCGCGTGCACTGGTGCAAAAACATGGCAAGGTCGATGTCTGGTTGAACCCGCCGCCGATTCCCCTGACGACGCCTGAAATGGATTATGTGTTTGCAATGCCGTTTGCGCGTGTGCCACACCCGCAATATAAAGGTGCGAAAATTCCGGCTTATGAGATGATTCGTTTTTCGGTAAATATTATGCGTGGCTGTTTTGGTGGCTGCACTTTTTGTTCGATTACCGAACACGAAGGCCGCATCATTCAAAACCGTTCAAAAGAATCTATCCTGGATGAAATTGAACAGATTCGTGACACTGTACCGGGTTTCACCGGAGTTATTTCTGACCTCGGTGGCCCAACGGCAAACATGTATCGCATTGCCTGTAAAACCCCCGAAATCGAAGCGGCCTGCCGTAGACCCAGTTGCGTTTATCCCGGCATTTGCGCTAACTTAAATACCGATCATTCTGCGCTTACGCAAATTTATCGCGAAGCACGCGCGTTACCCGGAATTAAAAAAGTACTGATTGCGTCTGGGCTACGCTACGATCTGGCGATTCGTGATCCTGAATACGTAAAAGAATTAGTGACGCACCACGTGGGTGGATGTTTAAAAATCGCGCCGGAACATTCAGAAGATGGGCCTTTGTCGAAAATGATGAAACCCGGTATGGGTGCTTATGATCAATTTAAACGCATGTTTGAAAAGTATTCTAAGCAGGCGGGTAAAGAACAATATCTGATACCGTATTTTATTGCAGCGCATCCTGGCACCACCGATGAGGATATGCTTAACCTTGCCCTGTGGTTAAAACGCAACGGGTTTAAGGCAGATCAGGTGCAGGCGTTTTATCCATCACCCATGGCCACCGCGACGGCGATGTACCACACAGGAAAAAACCCCTTACACAAGGTGACTTACAAAAGTGAGCTGGTGGACAGTGTTAAAGACCCGCAGCAACGTAAGCTGCACAAGGCGTTTTTGCGTTATCACGATGCGACACACTGGCCCATGTTACGAGAAGCACTTAAGCGAATGGGGCGTGCGGATTTAATTGGCGATGCTGATAAACACCTGATACCAAAAGATCAACCTGCCTCCAGTGACGATTACCAGGCTGCGCGCAGAAAAAATTCCACCGCTGCACATTTGCGCTCCACCCAGTCGCACTCCACCCAGTCGCACCCCACCCAGTCGAATCGAAACAAGGTTAAAAAAATACTGACTCAGCACACGGGTTTACCGCCGCGTAAGCAGTAAAGATGAAGCGATTTAAATTGAAATTAATAGGAAAATTAATACGAAAATTAAAAAAGAAATTAAAGCGCTCGGATCTGACCCATTAACGGTTATCATTGTCATCTTCTCTACCGCGAGCCTAACCCACCATGCAACCACAAGCTGATCCCTTTATTGTTCCTCTGTGCGAAGAGGCGATCGAGGTGCTTTATCAGGATCAACATCTTCTGTTAATTAATAAACCCTCTGGCTTGTTGACACTTTCGGGCAAGCATCCGCTTAATAAAGATTCAGTACACGTGCGTCTGGTCAAAGATTTTCCAACTGCCACAATGGTTCATCGGCTTGATTTTGGTACCTCGGGTATTTTGATCGTGGCACTCAATAAGGCGGTTAATGCGCATATTGGTAAGCAGTTTCAAGCGCACAATGTCAGCAAAACCTATACAGCAATTTTGCAGGGTGATGTTATCGCACAGAGTGGTTGTATCGATATGCCGATTGCCAAAGACAGACCCCATTTCCCGTTACAAAAAATCTGTTATGAGACCGGCAAGCCTGCCGTTAGTTATTATGATGTGGTGGAACGGCTGAGTGATTATCGGGGCAAACCCGTTTCAACCCGGGTGATTTTCAAACCCGTTTCTGGTCGCACCCATCAATTACGGATTCACAGCCGGGAATTAGGTCACCCGATTTTGGGGTGTGATCTGTATGCGACGGATGAGGCATTTTTTATGGCGGATCGTCTCATGTTACACGCCACCCGCATTGAATTTGATCACCCGGTTAGCGGCGAGAGAATTAACGGCTTTAGCCCTTGTCCGTTTTAGAATATTTGTAATAATAGGTAACACAACCCCATTAACTATCGAAACTATTATCATAATGAAAAAATTATCCGTACTCGTCAATAATGAACTTGTCTTCGCGTTTGATCGTGATATAACGTTTGATGAGCCTCAGTTAGCCTTCCTTAACCGGATGGATGGTGATATGGACAAAGGCATCAAGGTCCGTGGCCATTTACAGGTTGATCCTGACAGTAAACAACGCGCCACATTTGTGGTGATGAATCTTATCAAAGCATTACAGCAGAATAATGAGGCTGTTGTATCGGCATCCTGTGCCTATCTGCTTAATCGTCATCCCGCGTTGATCGAAGTGCATGCGAATGATGATGTTGATAGCGTAAAAATCGAACTTATCGAAGAAGATAACTAGAAAAATAGAACCAGAAACATAGAACCAGAAAAATAGAATTAGAGAATATAATAAAATAAAAGCGAACGATCCGTTACCTGATTTTATTGCCTGTTAACAGGGGTTCCAACCCAGGCCACACATTCTTCATTATCTGTAGTTGTGCTTCTGCTTTTGGATGAATACCATCTTGCTGAATTAATACACGCTTTTCTGCAACCTGCTTTAGCATTTCTGGCACCAGCGGTATGTCGTAACGTGTAGCAAGCTTTTCGAACAGAGCGGTGAACTGTTGCGTGTAGACAGGGCCGTAATTGGGGGGCAGGCGAACCCCGACGAGCAGTGCTTGGGCATTGTTCTGCTGGCAGCGTTCGATAATGCGGGCCAGGCTGTTTTCGATTTCAGAAAATGCCAGGCCACGTAATCCATCGTTACCGCCCAATGCAATAATAACAATCTGGGGTTTATGGCTGCGAAGGGCGGTTTCAATTCGGCTTAAACCTGTGCGGGTGGTGTCGCCACTGACGCTGGCATTAATCACCCGGTATTCATATTTTTCTCGGGTTATTTGTTGTTGGAGTAATGCGACCCAGCCTTCATCGGTATCGATACCATACGCGCTGCTTAAGCTATCGCCTAACACCAGAACGCTGGCGGGTGTTTTATCGCTGGCGAATGCCGTAGCATTGCTTAATAATGAAGCACAGCAAAAAACGACTAAAAATAGTTGGAAGGATTTTATCATCATGTTAACTGGTGTATCACCTGTGTTTGTGGAAGCCCGTCATCTGGGTAAGCAAGTGTCAACCCGCGAAGGTGTGTTGACCTTGCTACATGATATCAATTTTACGATCGATGCGGGTACCTCAGTCGCTATTCTGGGTGCTTCAGGTTCGGGTAAAACCACATTGTTGGGTTTGCTTGCCGGGTTAGATACGCCTACGCAGGGTGAAGTGATTATTGATAATCACAATCTCAATGATTTAGATGAAGATGGCAGAGCATCGTTGCGGGCTGAAATGGTCGGATTCGTATTCCAGAATTTTCAGTTGCTGCTGGGTCTCAGCGCGCTCGAAAATGTCATGCTGCCGCTCGAACTTGCACAGGCGCCCCATCCGCGTAAGACCGCCGAAGAATTGCTCAATAGAGTCGGCCTCGGCGAACGTATCCATCATTATCCGAATCAGCTCTCGGGTGGTGAACAGCAGCGCTGTGCAATCGCGCGGGCATTTTCCACGCAGCCGCGTTGCCTGTTTGCTGATGAGCCCACCGGCAATCTCGATAGCGAAACCGGCAAACGCATCATCGATTTATTATTCGAGCTGAATGCGGAGCAGGGTACGACATTGATCATGGCAACGCATGATGGTCAGCTTTCGCAATTATGCGAGCAGCGCATGCATCTCGACGCGGGTCAGCTGGTTAAAAATGATCTCACTTCTGGCGTTGCGGATGCGTCCCATGATTGAGTCCAGACCTATTGAAACCAGACCTGACAAAGGTTTTGTTTTTCTCTGGCAAAATTCGTGGCGAATGCTGTGGCGTGACTGGCGTGGCGGTGAGCTCAATATACTCGCCATCGGTCTGGTGATTGCGGTTACCAGTATTACCGCCGTCGGATTTTTTACCGACAGGATAGAGCGCGGCCTCAAATTGCAATCGGCAGAACTGATCGGTGCTGACCTGGTCATCACGTCCGCCAAATCCGAGGTGTACAACTACATTGAGGATGTGCGCGACTATGATTTTCAGGTCGCTACAACGCAGCAATTTCGCAGCGTAGCCCTTGGCAATAACCAGCCACAGCTGGTCGAAGTTAAAGCCGTTTCGGAAACATACCCGTTGCGGGGTGTATTGCGTGTCAGTGATACGCCCTTCGGTGACGATGAAGCAACCACCGATACGCCGTCAGCAGGTGATGTTTGGGTGGAGGCACGTTTGCTGCAATTACTTAAACTTGAAATCGGTGACACGATCAAGCTGGGTTCTTCGACATTTACATTACGCAAGGTGCTGCGTTTTGAACCCGACCGGGGCGGTGATCTGTTCAGTGTTGCACCACGTGTGTTGATGAACCGCGCAGATGTCGATGCGACTGGCCTGATCGGCGTTGGCGCATTGGTAAGTTATCGGGTATTGATTGCAGGTGTGCGCAAGGATATCGAAAATTATCGGCAAGCGATCAGTAAACATCTTCGCAACGGCGAACAGATACTAACAGTGGAAGAAGGTCGCCCGGAATTGAATATTGCACTGCAACGTGCACAGCAGTTTCTTGGCCTGGCGGCATTGATCAGTGTGTTACTGGCCGGTGTTGCTGTGGCAACCGTTGCCTATCGGTTTGCCAGTCGACATCTCGATACCAGCGCGATGTTGCGTTGTCTTGGTGCCTCACAGAAAACCATCATCCGGTTATTCGGCCTGGAAATGTTATGGCTGGCGCTGTTAGCCAGCACACTGGGGTGTCTGCTCGGTGTGCTTACGCAATTTGTTATTACCGAATTACTGGATCAACTGGTCATCGCTAAATTACCGCCGCCTTCATTTAAAGCTGTGTTGCTGGGTTATGTGACAGGCATCGTGATGTTGACCGGTTTTGCACTGCCGCCGCTATTATCTCTGCGCCGTGTTCCACCGTTGCGTGTATTACGTAAAGACGTTGTTGTCGGTACGGTGAGTGCCTGGTTTGTTTATCTGGCTGTGGTTGTCTGTATGTCGCTGCTGCTGTACTGGCAGATAGGTGATCTGAAACTGGTTGGCACGGTCCTTGGCGGTATTATGGCGACGCTGGTGTTACTGGCGTTTGCGGCTTACCTGCTAATTCAATTACTGAATCGTCTGCGGGGTCGTGTCGGTGTTGCGTGGCGATTCGGGCTTGCCAATATCTCGAGGCGGCCTGCCAGCAGCATCATTCAGATCGTGGCTTTTGGTCTGGGCATTATGGTGCTGTTGTTACTGTCGGTTGTTCGCTCTGATTTGTTAGATGACTGGCAACGCAGTTTGCCGCCAGATGCGCCCAACTATTTTGTGATCAACGTGCAACCCGATCAGGTTGACGGTATTACCGATTACTTCAGGCAGCGAGGCGTGGCCAATACCCGCTTGTATCCCATGGTGCGAGCACGTTTGATTGAGGTAAATGGAAAACCGGCTCGAACCTCTGATTATGATAATGAACGTGCAAAACATATGATCACGCGTGAGTTTAATCTCTCATGGGCAGAAAAGATGCAGGTCGATAACACGCTGGTTTCAGGTCGCTGGTGGAGCAGGAAAGACTTTGGTAAACCGCTGTTATCACTTGAATCGAAACTATCGACAACATTGGGTCTGCAGCTAAATGATGTCGTCTCTTTTGATGTTAATGGCACGGTTATTGATTTTACCCTGAGTAATCTACGTGCTGTCAACTGGGATTCATTCAATATTAATTTTTTCACCGTGGTGGCTCCGGGTGTACTGGAGCAGTATCCGGCAAACTGGGTCACCAGTGTTTATCTTGATTCAGAACAGCGTCAACAACTGGGGCAGCTGGTCAGTGAATTTCCGAACGTTACCCTGATCGATGTCGATGTCATCATGCAACGTGTACGTGGCATCATGGATCGCGTTTCTTTAGCGGTCGAATTTATATTTCTGTTTACCTTAATGGCAGGGCTGGCCGTTTTATATGCCGCGATTCAATCCAATCAGGATGAAAGACGATTTGAAAATGCGGTGTTACGCACTCTGGGCGCCAGTAGAAAAACACTGATGCTGGGTTTGTTCGCTGAATTCAGTTTGCTGGGCGCACTGTCGGGATTGCTCGCCGGTTTTTCTGCGACTTCACTGGCCTGGTTGCTGGCGGTGACCGTATTTAAATTTGAATATAGGTTTGATATTACAGTGGTATTCATTGGTGTTATAGCGGGTACGGTTATCGTCGTCATCGCAGGTTTGTTGGGTACACGCAGTGTATTAAAACTTCCTCCAATACAATCGCTGCGTGAAGGTAGCACCTGAAACTTATACAATTAAAGAATTAAGGTGAATTTAAGGTGTAGGGGACAACTGAGAACCATTTAACATTAAGCATTGATAAGGTGCGCAGTGTAAAATAAAACCCATCAAAATATAGATGCCAAAAAATACGTAGCTGGCACAATTAACTTTCTATTAATATCTGTCACTCCCTTTACTTACTTTTATTACAACAGGTCTCAATAATTACCAGGAGTTTAAGGCTCAGACAGGTCGATATTTTTGTCTTATACTCCACTATAGGTAAATGGAGTTGGATAAATAATCAGGTTATTTTCTTATGACAGCATTAAAAAAAATTCTCTACGTGGAAGACCAGAAAGACATCCAGTTGATTGCACGGGTGGCGCTGGAATCCATCAGTCATTATGAACTGAAAATTTGTGATGGTGGAGAGCAAGCGCTTGATTGTATGGCTGAATGTTCACCGGATTTGATATTGCTGGATGTCATGATGCCCGGGATAGATGGCCCCGGTACAATGATAGAAATGCGAAAACGTGAGGAGCTTCAGTCCATCCCTGTGATTTTCATGACCGCCAAAGTATTGCCTGATGAAGTTGATGAACTCATGTCTCTGGGTGCCCTGGGCGTTATATCCAAACCTTTTGATCCAGTGAGCCTGGGGTCTCAAATTCAGGAAATTTGGGACCGACAGTGAAGCTGATAAATAACCGCAATAAACGGGAATCCATATGAAGTGTGCGGACATACCAGACAATGAAAAAGAGCGACTACAGAAACTCAAAGAACTTGGTATTCTCGATACGCTTGAAGAGCAAGCTTACGATGATCTCACTCACCTGGCAGCACAAATTTGTGGAACCCCCATATCGCTTGTCAGTTTAATTGATGAAAACCGTCAGTGGTTTAAATCACATCATGGTCTGGGGGCAACCGAAACCCCCAGAGAGTATGCCTTTTGTGCACATGCCATCCTTGATGACCAGTTATTCATAATTGAAGATGCAGATCATGATGAACGATTCCATGATAATCCGTTAGTTACCGCTGAACCTTATGTGAAGTTTTATGCGGGCGTGCCGTTAGTTCTAGATTCCAATATCCATGTTGGCACACTGTGTGTTATCGATAACCATGCGCGTAAACTGGATGAACAGCAAAAACAATCCTTAGAAGCCCTTGCACGACAGGTGGTTTCCCAGTTGCAATTACGCTTAAAGCTAAAAGAAATGGAACAGCTTGATCATGCCAAGGATGAATTTCTTTCAATGGTTAGCCATGAATTGCGAACACCTTTAACCTCACTGAAAGGATCACTGGGCATAATTAAGCACATGTCAACGGATTTAGATGCACAAACGGATGCAATGCTGGATATTGCAGTGCGTAATGCCGATCAATTATTAGTGATTGTGAACGACATACTTGACCTGGCTAAGATGGAAGCGGGTAAATTAGAAATGCATTTTGAAACGCTCGATGCTAAAGCGTTGTTGCAACAAGCGCTTGAATTAAACAAATCCTATATTGAACAATGCGGCTGTCATGGAGTATTAAAAATAGCTGATGAAATGTCAGGGACCATGATTAAGGGTGATAAACAGCGACTTCTGCAAGTCATTTCAAATTTACTTTCAAATGCGGCAAAGTTTTCTCCAGAGGGTGATGAAATAATGCTTTCTTTAGCAAAGTCACAAAGTCAGGTGCGTATTAGTGTTACCGATCATGGGAATGGCATACCACAAGATCAACAGGTATTGTTGTTCAAGAAATTTCATCAACTTGGAAAAGCAGGTAACCAAAAGTTACCGGGTACAGGTCTAGGATTAAATATATGTAAACATATTATTCAAGCTCATCAGAGTGAAATTAGTTTTACCTCCAGTCCCGGATGTACTGAATTTTATTATAGTTTAAAAGAAATTAACAATTAATGGTTGCGGGGAAAATTAAAATTAACGGATTTAGAAATTAAAGATGAGAGCCCTTTTAATAATCAATAAAGTTGAAATGATTGCAGTACTAAATCAACGTACTTAAACTCAAGTGTGAACGTATCAAGGCAGACAAGTTGTCGTTTAATAAAATTAAGACTATTAAATATTTTTTTAATCTATGCTTTTTTTGCCACCCGGTTTAATCCCCCTCTGTTAAATACCAGAGTCGACGTTTTTAATTAAATTTCCTGGTTTTTTTTATGCGCCAACTCTATTATAGTGGGCGAGGTAGTTAACCATGAGCTGGATTTGGACCTAATCAAGATTGAGTACAGGGGCAGAGTATATGGCACAGTTTACACTCAGGATTAATGGGCAAGACCACAGGATAGACGCCGCAAATGATATGCCGCTACTCTGGGTTTTGCGGGATAAGCTAAATTTAACCGGCACCAAGTTCGGCTGTGGTGTGGGGACCTGCGGCGCCTGTATGGTTCATGTGGAGGGTGAGCCGGTTCACTCATGTACCCTGCCTGCGATAGCGGTGAAGGGAAAAAATATTACCACTATCGAAGGTTTGTCTGCGGACAGTCGTCATGCAGTGCAACGTGCCTGGGTAGCATTACAGATTCCTCAATGCGGTTATTGTCAGTCCGGACAAATCATGACCGCAGCCGCTTTACTTGAACAGAACCAGAGCACCAATAGTAACATCAGTGATAAAACAATCGATACAACTATGAATCAGGTACTGTGTCGTTGTGGTACTTACCAACGGATTCGTGCTGGCATTCAACTGGCGGCAAAAATGATGAAGGAGGATAGCTGATATGTCGGATATCAAACTTGATCGTAGACGTTTTCTAAAAGTCAGCGCGGCCAGTGTGTTTGGAACGGGCCTGGTGCTGGCGATAAAATGGGACGAGCTTCCCGCAGATAATAAAAATGGGTTAAAAAATGCTTCACCGTTTCAACCCAATGCCTGGCTTAAAATTGGCAGTGATGGTCGTGTTACGGTCTTCGTGGTGGAATCCGAAATGGGGCAGGGCTCAAGCAGCCTGATGCCGATGATTTTGGCGGAAGAGCTGGAAGTGGCCTGGGATGATATTGCAATACAAAGGGCTCCCCTTAAACCGGCCTATGGCTATCAGGCAACCGGTGGAAGTTCCAGTATTCGCAAAGGCTGGGCAACTCTGCGCGGTGCCGGTGCCATGGCCCGGCAGATGTTAATCCAGGCGGCGGCACAACAGTGGTCGGTGAAGCCAGCTGAGTGTTATGCAGAAAACAGCCAGGTGCTTCATAAACAAACCGGCAAACAACAGTCTTTTGCACAATTGGCGGCGCTGGCGGCAAAATTACCCATACCCGAAAACGTATCCTTAAAGTCACCCAATGAATACAAAATTTTGGGTACCTCTGTCCCTCGCCTGGATATTCCAGGCAAAGTCAATGGCAGTGCACAATTCGGTATCGATGTACGTCTGCCGAATATGTTGTTTGCGACCACGGTGCATTGTCCGGTTATCGGCGGCAAGGCGAAGAAGATTAATGATCGCAAGGCAAAACAGATCGCCGGTGTTGAAGGGGTTTATAAAATTGATAATGCGGTGGCGGTGGTTGCAGAGGATACCTGGAGCGCAATGCAGGCTGCCAAAGTCCTTGAGATCGAATGGGATGAAGGGGCAAATAAAAATTTAAGCTCGCAACACATTAAAAAACAACTGGAAAATGCGGCAAATAATCATGCGCAGGTAAAATTCCAGCAGGGTGACATTGGCAGCCCTGGTGCTGCTAAAACCATTAATGCCCATTATGATATGCCGTTCCAGGCCCATGTCCCAATGGAACCCATGAACTGTACCGCGCTGGTGAATGACCAGGGCTGTGAAGTCTGGGCACCGACCCAGTCACCCACGGGCGCAAAAAACACCGCTGAGAAATATGGGTTTTCAAAATTTAGTTATTACCTTGGGAAAGTTTCCCGTCGTCTGAATTTTGCCGAACGGGATGTGGTGGATGTTCATACCACTTTACTGGGCGGTGGTTTTGGTCGTCGTATCCAGCAGGACTATGTTGCCGAAGCGGTGCAAATTGCCCGCCAGTTAAAACAGCCGGTTAACCTGACCTGGACTCGGGAAGAAGATATTCAACATGACTTTTACCACCCTTATACTTTCCATGTTATGCAGGGCAGTGTGGATGCCAATGGCAAACCCCATAGCTGGTGGCATCGAATTGCTGCGGTGGGTCAAGCCAGTGCCGCGCAATTACCCTATGCCATCCCCAATAGTAAAATTGACCTGGCGTCGGTTGATATTGCGGTGCCAACTGGACCGTGGCGATCGGTTAAACATCATTATTATGCCTTTGCCCAGGAAACTTTTTTTGATGAACTGGCGGCACTGGGTAAACAGGATCCATTACAGTTAAGGCTGGAATTATTAACCGACCCGCGTATGAAAAAAGTACTGCAACTCGCTGCGGACAAAGCGCAATGGGGTAAACCTTTAGCTGAAGGTCATTTTCTTGGCCTGGCGGTGCATAAATCCTTTGGTACCTATGTTGCCGAAGCCGTTGAAATTGCACTGGATGACCAGGGTTTAGTTAATGTTGTACGGGTTGTGGTTGCGGTGGATTGTGGCATTGTTATTAACCGAGATACTTTGTTGGCTCAGATGGAAGGCTCGGTAGTGTTTGGTTTATCCGCTGCCCTTAAATCCCCCATCACGATAAAAGATGGTCGGGTGCAGCAGAATAATTTTTACGACTACCCGATTTTAAAAATGTCGGAAATGCCAAGGGTGGATACCTTTATTGTGAAAAATAATGAATCACCGCAGGGTATAGGCGAACCCGCTGTTCCACCATTAGCACCGGCACTGGCGAATGCGATTTTTGCCGCCACCGGTTCTGCGGTTAGAAGTCTGCCGTTTAGCCAGGGTGCCTCTGGTTAAGTGGGGAGCCTCTGATCAAGTCGTGATTATTCAGTAGTGCTTCCCAACCAACCTGATTGCTTCAAGTTTGAATTCCTGGGTATCACGTGGGTATTTACAGGTCATTTTGACACCTCTTTCAGTTAGTTTAAGCGGGAAAGTCATGTCCAAAAAAGTGGGGCTACTCTAGACCATTATTTTTTATGCGAAATTTGTGGTCTGTTTAAGCTGCAGCTAGGTAGAATACCCGTCTATGACTGAGCAGAGCCCTGACACTTCTTATCGTTTTATTCCCTTTCGCAAACGCGATGTGGTTGAAATGTGTCTGCAGGATGTAAAGCTGACAGGGCAGGAAGCCGATTTTCGTCAGTTGTATTACATGCTGAGCAGCATTTTCCATTTCGAATTTCACCAGATCATCGAGTCACTGAAGGACCGTTATGCCCCGCTTGATCCTGACACCGATACCCGTGCGGTTGAGCGGACTCAAGCCTTGTCTGATCTCAATTTTGTCGAGTTGTTGGGTGGGTTGCTGGAAAAGGCGAATTACGAACAGATAACTGAAGACGAGCTCAACCAGGCGCTGATCGAGGCGTCGTTGTTCAAGATTCGGCTGCATGTCGATTTTGATGATTTTTCTGAGGTGTTGTTGTTCTGCCGTGGTGTTTCACAACGCGAGGAAATACTTACTAGTCTGTTTGGTTTAATCAAAAAAAATATCTGTTTTACAAATTATGACCGTGTGGTGTTGTACATCCGTTTTCGTGATGATTACGACGGCGCGCATGCCGGTATGCCAACGTGCAAACCGGGGGCGACTTTGCTGAAGTTGTTTCAGAATGTGCCCAAGGCCGATCTGGAAATGTTGTTTCCCAATACCGCAGTACGTATGCGTCTGATGGACAAGTTGTTGATCGGCGTGCCGGCGGTGATCAGTGGCGGCATCGTGTTAACCACCAAGCTGGGGGCATCGCTGGTGCTGCTTGGCTCTTTGCTGGGGTTTTGGTTAGGCCTGAGCAGTGAGCCAGTCGAACTTAATAAAACCGGCATCATGATTTTACTGGCGGGGGTGGCTGCACTTGGGGGTTACTTCTGGAAGCAATTCAATAACTTCAAAAACCGCAAGCTGCGCTTTATGCAGGCACTGACACAAAATCTGTATTTCAAAAACCTGGATAACAATGCCGGTGTGTTTCATCGGCTGGCAAACGATGCCGAAGAGGAAGAGTGCAAAGAAGCGGTACTGGCGTATTATTTTTTACTCACCAGCAAAACACCCATGACCCGTGCGGAACTGGACAGGGCGATTGAACACTGGTTGCACGAAAAGTGGCAGTGCACAGTAGATTTCGAGATTGATGATGCGCTGAACAAGCTACGGGTGCTAGGGTTGGTGAGTGAGTCTGATAAAAAACTGAGTGCGGTTTCGATTCAAAAAGGTATTAAAGTCCTTGATGCACGCTGGGATGATTATTTTGTGGCGGATTAAACGTGTCAGAGCTTAATACTTTAATAACTCTTTAATAATCGTTAGCGGTTACCGAACATAATATGTAGATGCGCACATTATGCAGTGTCAATTTTCATCCAGTAAGGAACGAATAATTTGATGTAACGCTAGTTGTCTATAGGGTTTATTAAGCAGCCTTGCATGAAAATGAGAGTTGGCGCTGTTGGTGGATATTTTTTCTGTATACCCTGATGCGAGTAAAACTTTAATTTCAGGATTTATAGCAGAGGCTTTTTCGGCTAATTCATAGCCGTTTATGCCACCGGGCATAACTACATCACTAAAGAGTAAAGAAATATTTTTTTCTTCATTCAGTATTTTTAGCGCATCATTTCCATTTGATGCTGTTAACACTTTATAACCCCTGATTTCTAATGATACTTTAGCAATGTCTAAAAGTTCCGGTTCATCATCGACCGCTAAAATTGTTTCAGAACCATTTAACATGACTTTGGCTTGTTGTCGGTCTTGATCAGCCGCTTTTAAAGTTTCAAAAACACGGGGTAGATATATCTTGAATGTAGTTCCTTTACCTAATTCAGAGAAGCATTGTATATGTCCGGCGGAACGTTTTACTAAGCCAAAGACCATTGAGAGCCCTAAACCTGTGCCTTTTCCCTGTTCTTTGGTGGTATAGAACGGTTCAAATATATGAGTCTGTTGATCTAATGACATTCCTTCTCCAGTGTCCTCTATTGATAATTCAATATAATCACCGGGATTAATTTCTGGATGTCGCTTACTGTAGTTTGCATCAAAGGTCGTGTTTTTAGTGGTAATGGTGAGATGACCTCGGTAGTTCATTGCATCTCGAGCGTTAAGTACAATATTGAGTAACGAATCTTCGAATCCGCCCTTATCAATTTTAGTTAGCCATAGATTCTCAGTAAAATTACTCACTACCTCAACTTCAGGTGTAAGTGATCGAGAAATCAGATTATTCATCTCATTAATTAACTGATTAATATTACAGACCGACAATTTAGTAGAGCTGCCACGTGAAAAACTGAGTAGTTGCTTGGTTAAATCGGCGGCTCGCAATCCGCCTTTTTTTATTTTTGATATTCTATTAATGACTTCGTCATTGTGAAATGTTTGCACCTCTAGCTCAAGCAAATCTAAATTACCTAAAACAATACCAAGAATATTATTAAAGTCATGCGCTATGCCGCCGGTAAGCTGACCTATGGCGTCCATTTTCTGAGCGCGCATCAATGATTTTTCAGTTTGTCTTCTATCGGTGATATCACGGGCGATTCCTAGAACACCGATTAATTCCCCATTAGGTGAAAACATGGATGTTTTGATGGTTTCAACCAGTTCTTTGTGTCCATCACTAGAAAATATTAACTCATGTTCATATACGGTGGGCTCGCTAGCCGTCATCGTATATTTATCATGCTTTCGGATTGCATCTGCAAGATCCTTGTCAACAAAATCATAATCTGTTTTACCAATAATTTCGTCTTCTTGCGCACCATATAAACGCTCAAATCGTTCATTGCAACCTAAATAAATACCATCAGGACTTTTCAACCAGATTAAGTCGGGCAAAGTCTGAATTAGGGTTTTCAAATGCGCTTCACTCTCACGAAAATTAATCTCAGATTTTTTGCGTTCTGTAACATCGGTGAGAGACTGAACCATACCATCGATAGTATTGCCCGATTTAATCGCCGCTATTGAAACAATAAACCATTTTTTAATATCAGGATAAAATACTGTGCGAGCATCTAATGTTCCACCGTTTTTAATAATATGACATAACTCGCATGTATCTTCAGTTGAATCGGATGGATGAAAATAACGATGAATAGACGTTTGAAATAATTTTTGTGTTGATTTTCCAACCATATTTTTGGCTGCATTATTAACCTGTGAAATTAATCCATGGTTATCAGTAACGATTGCAGGATGGGGGATAGCATCATAACTATTTAATGCTTGCGCCATGACAGAAAATGGTTCTTTTAACGTGGTATGTACAATAGCCTGATAAATCATCCAGAAAGAAAGAAACTTAAACAGGTGTCCAATAACAAAGGGTATTCCATTAAAATCTGTATATAGCGTAAAAAATAATTCTGCAAATATTGTTAACGTTAATGAAGCGAGTAAATAAATGAGTACTTTTGTCGCTAAAAGTTGTCTTTTTGAAAAATAAATGAACATGGTTGCTAGTAGAATCCCAATGACCAGAAATTCAACGCCAATCTTAAATGTTGTTAAACCTTCATGGGTTAACATGACAGGATAAGTTAATGAAAATGATGCCCAGATCACCATTGCACTTAGTGATCCACCGGCAACAAAGGCGAATAGAGGATTGAGTTTTTTTGTTAAAAATACGGTTGCTGATAGCAGTAATAGTGCCTCAATAGTACGGGCGTAAATCCAGAAATGAAGCGTAATTTCAGAATCACTAACAGGAAATAACGATATACCTTTTACAGTGAAGGTGTGCCACGTATCGAGTAGCGCTATCCAGAAATAACCAATGCCAAGATAAACAAAAAAATCATTATGGGTGAATCTTCGGGTATTCCACGCAATAACGAGCATGAGTATACCCACCATTACTGAAAAGAGCTCGGCAATAGTATGAAATAATAAGACACCAAATTGCCAGCGAATAAGTGATAGACATATCACAAGAAATACCGGTGTTATGAAAGGCGCTAATTTAACCTTATTCCCGTTTGACATTAGTTCTCAAGCTTGTTTTATGACTATAAATAATCAATTAATGATATTGCTATATAGTCTGTTAGCAGATGTATGATTCATAATAGTGTAACATAGCAGCGAATTTATAGATTATCATCTTAGCGTATGATAAATCTCCACTTGTTTGAAGGCTTTGATTTTAATAAAGCATTGGCCGCTTTATTAAAGGTCTCAGACACCTTGAAATACTTTATTTAATTATTATAGTGCTGAGTGCGCATATAAAGTACTAATGTTTCTAGACCTGGTTCACAATCGAAGGACGGTTGTTAATACACAGGATTATATTGACTGTGTAATCGATGAAATACTATTTCCTAAAGACTTCATGAATGAATTGAGTATCTTCAAAGCCACTGACGATGAGGGTAAATTCATCTCCATACATTCGAATTTAAATTGCGAAATAAGTGATATCCGGATTATCTCTAATCAGGCAGTTATTCGGGTGAAAATCTGGCAGGTTTTAATACTAACCAGGTTGTTGAGGTTTAGTGAGGAACTTTTTTAATAAGAATTAAAGGGAGCGACCCTTTAATTCTTTCATTAAAATAATTTAAGCGACGCTGCCAAATGATTTATCAACGGCACCTGCTGGCACATCCAGGCCAGCCAGTTTACAACCTTCGGCTACTGGCCCTGAAGGAATCATCTGATGTAAGTATTTTAAACCACCCTGGGTATGAAACTTTTCTTCCAGGGCGTCTTTTACCTGGCGCAACTTGGGGTGGTCGACTTTTTTATAATATTCCTGTAACGCCGCGATTAATTCCCAATGATCATCGCTCATTGTTAATCCATCAATTTTCGCTATTTTGTTAGCGTCATCTATTGTCCAGTCTTTAGGTGCGTTTGGAAATGATACGTTTGAAACATTCATGTGTAGCCTCCTATTAAGATAAAAAATTGACCTTCATCAAGAATGTAGCTGATTTTGATTATTTTTCATGATTATTTTTCAGGTAAGAGGCAAAAAAATCGCACTGCTATAAAAAAATTTTATTGCACTGTCTTCGTCATAAATTTAATCCCCCTTTACTGTAATGAATTAAAGGGCTAGGAATTTTAATTGTACGCGTTGGGGATAATACTTTTTAAAATATGCTGTTTCTCACCCAGCAGTAATCTGTGCGATACTGGCCCTCCTAAAGTAAAACACATGAAAGATAAAATGCAGGCTGGTAGAGAATTATTGCCAACACCCAAACAGCGCATACAAATGATGAAATATTTTGAATTGATTTAGTGCGTATTTTTGGCCTAATTATGAAGATCTGTGATCTTGCCGCTATTTTTTGCAGCATAAAAAATGTAGTTTAAATGACGTTGTGTTGCTCAATTTTCAGCGCTAAACTTAAACCCGGTTTTTGGGAGGGATTCAAATGACAAAACTAAAAATAAACGGAAAGCTTATCGACATCGATGTCGACAGTTCAACACCTTTACTCTGGGTGCTGCGAGAGCAACTCGGCCTCACTGGTACCAAGTACAGTTGTGGCATTGGCATGTGCGGTTCCTGCACGGTGCATATTAATGGTGAAGCGGTGCGCTCTTGTATGGTGCAGGTGTCTTCGCTTGATATTTCCAAAGATATTACGACTATCGAAGGGCTGTCTTCGGATAACACGCACCCGTTGCAACAGGCATGGAAAGAACTGGATGTGCCTCAGTGCGGTTATTGCCAGCCAGGCATGATTATGAGTGCCGCGGCGCTGCTGAATAATAATGCAAATCCAACGGATGCGGATATTGATTCTAATGTAACCAACATTTGTCGTTGCGGCACGTTCAACCGGGTTAGACGTGGTATCCACCTGGCTGTTGATATTACTAAGCGCGGGAGATCATGATGAAAAAAGAAACCATCAATGTTTCACGTCGCGAATTTATGATTACCTCGGGTAAAGTGGGTGCTGGTTTTACGCTTGGACTTTATTTGTCCGCTTGCAGTGATGACTCCGCTGATGCTACCAGGGTGGCGAGTGATGATGTTAAAGCGCAGGTTGCATCGGATCTGAAAGTACCAGAAGTTAATGCCTGGGTCATGATCCAGGCGGATGATAGCGTGATTATTCGTATTGCCCGTTCTGAAATGGGGCAGGGTACGTTAACGGGTCTGGCGCAACTGGTGGCCGAAGAGCTGGAATGTGACTGGTCTAAAGTCAGCACCGAGTATCCGACGCCCGGACAAAATATTGCGCGTGATAATGTGTGGCAGAGTTTTGCAACCGGTGGCAGTCAGGGCATCCGCGGCAGTCATTTATATGTGCGTAAGGGTGGCGCAGTTGCACGGCACATGTTGACTGAAGCTGCAGCTGAAAAATGGGGCGTACCCATGACTGAATGTAAGGCGGCCAATAGTGTTATCACGCATGGTCCCAGCGGGCGCACCACCACCTATGGCAACGTTGCCACACATGCGGCTGAGATGTTTCCCCCTGAACAAATCGAACTGAAAGATCCCAAAGACTGGAAACTGATTGGCCAGCCGGTTAAGCGTCTGGATACTGACGATAAACTCAATGGCAAACAAATTTTCGGTGCCGACCTGACGCTACCGGGTATGTTAAACGCCAGCATAAAAGCTTGCCCTGTATTTGGTGGCAAGCTCAAGTCCTTTGATGCGAGCAAGGTCAGCAGCATGCCGGGTGTGCGTCACGTGGTTGCGGTTAATGATGATGCGGTTGCGGTGGTGGCCGATACCTGGTGGCAGGCAAATGCCGCATTGGATACGTTGCCGATTACCTGGGACGAGGGACCCAATGTTAACGTGAGCAGTGCGTCTATCGATAAAATGCTGGATGAAGGTTTGACGTCAAAAAATAAGGTGTTTGTTGGTAACCAAAACGGTGATATAAAAAGTGCGCTTAAAGGGGCCGCAAAAGTCGTTGAAGCAACTTACCGTTATCCTTATCAGAACCATGCCACGATGGAACCCATGAATGCCACCGCGCTTTGGACCAAAGATAAGTGCGAAGTTTGGTGTCCAACACAAAATGGTACCGCGGCTTTGCAAGCGGCCGCTAAAGCCGCCGATTTAGCCATTGAAAAATGTGATGTTTACAAGCTCCTCCTCGGCGGTGGTTTTGGCCGACGTGGTTTTCAGGATTATGTTACGCGCGCGGTGAGCATTGCGAAACAGTTACCCGGCACGCCGGTTAAACTACTCTGGACGCGTGAAGAAGATATGGCACAGGGTCGTTATCACCCCATTACCAAGTGCAAAATGCTCGGTGGTTTGGATAAAGCCGGTAACCTGACTGGTCTGCATGTGCGTATTTCAGGGCAGTCGATTCTGGCGGCGGTTAACCCCGCATGGATGTCAAACGGCGCGGATACGTTCACCTTCCAGGGAATGTTGCCGGAAGGGGATCACGCGATCAGTTATAGCGTTCCGAATTTGTTAGTAGATCATGCTATGCGTAATCCGCCGGTACCGCCAGGCTTCTGGCGAGGCGTTAACATCAACCAGAATGCGATTTATATGGAATCGTTTATCGATGAACTGGCGCATGCGGCGGGACAAGATTCATTGGAGTTTCGGCGACAGTTAATGGCCAAGCACCCGAAGAATTTAGCGGTGCTTAACGCGGTTGCTGAAAAAGCAGAGTGGGGTAAGTCGGCAGATGAAGGTATCTATCGCGGTCTTGCTGTATGCAAAGCATTTGCCAGTTATGTTGCTGCCTGTGCAGAAGTGTCGGTTAATGAAAAGGGTGAACTTAAAATTCATCGCATTGTTGCTGCAACCGATCCGGGATATGCAGTTAATCCACAGCAAATCGAAGCGCAAGTAGAAGGTTCTTTTGTCTTTGGATTGTCGGCATTACTGTATGGCGAATGCACGATTAAAGGGGGTGCTGTCGAGCAAAGTAATTTCCATGACTATCCGTCGATGTTGATCAGTGAAATGCCCAAGGTCGACGTTATTGTTATGCCTTCGGGTGGTTTTTGGGGGGGCATTGGTGAACCGACCATTGCGGTCGCCGCACCGGCGGTATTGAATGCTATCTTTGCAGCGACCGGTAAACGAATACGCCAGTTCCCATTAAAGGGTGTTGATCTGCGAGCAGGATAACCGATGCAAAACTACGGTACTGATCAGGATGTTTTACAAACAGCTCATGAATGGTTGCAGCAGGGTCATGAGGTTATTCTTGTCAGCGTGTTAAAAACATGGGGTTCATCCCCACGTCCACCGGGTTCACTGATGGTGATGCGACAAGATGGTGTTATTACTGGCTCGGTTTCAGGTGGTTGTGTCGAAGAAGATCTTGTACAACGTTATCGTGATCAACAACTCAGTGACCGTTATCCCACATGTGTTGATTATGGTGTAAAGCGTGATGATGCCAGCCGCTTTGGTTTACCCTGTGGTGGTCGTCTTGAGCTATTGATAGAGCAACTGACGGATAGCGAGCAATTGCAAAAACTGCTTGAAGCACTGCAGCAACAGTTATTACTGGCAAGGCAAGTCGATTTGCATACCGGCAAGATAACATTGCAAGCTGCTCGGGCTGAGCAGGATTTTGTTTATACAAATAAATTTGTACGTAAAATATTTGGACCACAATGGAACCTGTTACTCATCGGTGCCGGGCACCTTTCACAATATGTTTCACAAATGGCATTAATGCTCGGTTACCGGGTTATCGTTTGTGACCCACGCAAAGAGTATGCACAAAACTGGCAGCTTGAAGGCACCGAGTTAACAACACTGATGCCTGATGATGCGGTGCAATATTATGTGCAACAACCACGCAGTATTGTTGTTGCACTTACCCATGATCCCAGGCTGGACGATATGGCCTTGCTAGATGCATTAACATCACCGGCTTTTTATGTTGGCGCCATCGGATCACAGCGCAATTGTGATTCACGCCGACAACGTCTTAAAGAACTTGGCATTACAATATCTCAACTTCAACGTTTACATGCACCGGTTGGTTTATCTATTGGCAGTCATACACCCCCTGAAATTGCGGTTTCAATTCTGGCAGAAATAACGCAACAACGACATCTTGAAAGTGTTGCAGAAAAACACATCGTCAGTCTTGTATGAGTAACAAACCTGTTGGGATTTTACTGGCGGCCGGAAAAAGTCAGCGCTTTCACAGCAATAAACTTTTACATCCCATTATGGATAACACTCCCATGTTACTGATGGTTGCACAAAAGTTAGCCTGTGTACTACCGGCTAGTGTTGTTGTTATCAACCCGGCACTGAAAATGTATACAACACAGCTTGAGCAACTAGGACTGCATGTTGTAATCAATAAACAGGCGGAACAGGGGATGGGCAGTAGCATCGCTTGTGGCGTACGTGCCAGCAAAGACGCAAGTGGATGGTTAATCGCCCTGGCCGATATGCCGTATATTAAAACGCAAACATTAACATTATTAGCCAACAAACTAACAGAGGGTGCCTGCATAGTTGCGCCACAATTCAAGCAGCAACGTGGTCACCCGGTAGGTTTTAGTCATGCTTATATCAATGAACTGCTAATCTTGAATGAAGATATAGGTGCAAGAAATATTATTCAAACTAATCAGGATCAACTTGAGTTAGTGTTAACTGATGATGAGGGCGTTGTCCAGGATATTGACTATCCTGGTGACGTAATTACTTCATGAAATCACTCATCAATAACTCTGGTCTGTCTCTGATTTTTTAAGTTATGTTTATAGAGGGGGTTTGACTAACCTTGTTTTTAGCTGGTTTTCAATGCCTCTGATATCGATTAGTGTATTAAGAGAAGCGACCTTGCCATTTTTTATATCCCATAAAGAGATAACAGGAAATGCAATAATACTATCAGTGGACGGGATACCATAAAATGGTTCTTTTACTGTGCCGCTAAAACTGATGTGTGTCATGACTCTGTTTCCCTCACACATGGTTTCTTCAATATGCAGCATGATATCAGGCATTGATATTCTGAAGGTTTTTATATAATCAATGTATTGCTTTAAAGAGAATATTTCATCTGTGAATGTGGTTTGATAATAGAAGTTTTCGGTTGATATGGCCTCTAATTCTTTGATGTTATCTTTGCGCCAGGACAGATCTAAAAATTTGTGTGCTATTGCTTTATTATCATTTTGCATGCAGCTCGCTACTCCAGAATTAAGTAAAACTTGATGTAAATACGCAAAACGCGTGTACGTATCCTGTTTAATGTTAACACTCAAAGTAAGGTTGCCATCCAAATAGTTTCACCTGTTAGCTCTGTTGACACGCTATTTGGTAGAGGTGCAGTGGTGCCGCTTTATACTTACTATAAAAATTTTACGCCCTATATGCAATACAACTCTGACCTTATTATCACTAGAGTATTACAAATAAAAACGGCCAGCATAGGCTGGCCGCTATTAGTACCAGTAATGAGGGGATTATTTCAGTACTAGTTCTACACGACGGTTCTGGCTACGACCCTGACGAGTGCCATTTGATGCTACTGGCTTATCTGGGCCATAACCAGCGGCAGTCAATCGGTCTGAGGCAACGCCCTGATCAATCAGGTACTGACGTACACTCTGAGCGCGAGCATTGGAGAGCGCCACATTTCTATCGTAGTTACCCAGGCTATCTGTGTGACCTGCAACGACAAAGTTCAGGTGTTTATTTTCCTTAAGCGTAACAGCGACTTTATCGAGAGTTGCACGACTATTACCACTTAATACCGCAGTGCCAGTGTTAAACTGTACATTTTTAAGGCTAATATTTGCCGTGAGTTTACAGCCACGTTTGTTAACCACGGTGCCAGATGCAGAATTTGGGCAGTCATCACGGGCATCGACAATACCATCGCCATCACTGTCTTTGGTGATCACACAACCCCTGGAATCAACGCTAGCACTCGATTGAGTGCCTGGGCACCTGTCTTTGCTATCGATAACACCATCTTTATCGGCGTCTTTAGCGCAGCCTTTTGAGTCTACGCTAACGCCTGTTGACGTCGATGGGCACTGGTCTTTACTGTCTATCACCCCATCTCGGTCAGAATCAACCACTAATGTTTTAGTTGGCATTGTGCCTTCACACTCAGCAATGGCATTACTGGATGACCATTCGATAGTGCGCCAGCACTCACCAAATCCAGTGCGTACAATATCGCCTGAAGTGTCATACCAGTAACCAATACTTTTGGCTGCATTCAGGTTGGCGCTGAATAAGCCTGTTAGTATTGAGATCGATGCAAGAGTATATTTTGTATTCATTTGAAAAATTCCTAGGTTAAATTTTCAGGTTAAATTTTTATATCAGATAAAGCTGACTTGATTAATACAACACGCAGTTATAGTAGCCTATTATAAAAATATAGATTGTTAAGAAATGTTAAATGTCACTTTAGTGAGGTTTGGAGTGTCAACACTATTTCGTACCTGGATTAGCGTTAATTTTAATAAAAGGAGACAGAGTAGGGTGCCCATTTTCTGTTATTTTATTTTCCTGTATAAATTAACTCAAGTTAAATAATCAGCATCTTTGTAAAAAATTAAGTAATGAAAAAAATGTGTGATACATTTTCAGGTAAAGATGATGATGTCTTAAATGTTATTAGTGATACGAATAAAAAAGCTGATGTTATGCGTCTCAAGCATTTTTAGAAATTAGTAATGATGTGTAAATTGATGATTACATGCCTAAATTAGTGGTTGAAAGAAGAAATGCGAACAGTGGTCGTAGAATTAATTATAATTGTAATTGTAATTGTAATTATAAAGGCCCAGAACAAAGAATGAACATCGATAGAAGAAAATAAGTTGCTGCTCACATATGAAATGTTATGAATTGTTAAAACAGTAGCCACGATATTGATTGATGCGTTTGTTGCCGCTATAGTCGTGCGCACTGATATTTAATTTTAGCGTATAGAAAAATTAACAAATATAATATTTAGTCTGGAATGAAAATGAGAAGAAATATCGTAAGTATGTCAATTATTGAGATGAGAGTCCTGTTGCTAATAACGAAACTGTAGAATGTAGGTCAAAGAATCGTAGAGTATAATTACATATACTCAATTAAAATGGTGTTAAAGGAAGGGCAAAAGCCCTATCTTTTATAATGATTATTCATAATTTAAGGGTTTAGACATGTTCGAGTCTCACGCAAGAAGTAAACGAAATATTAACCACTTTATCGTGCCTGGTATGCTGTTAGTGCTTACGGGTTGTCAGAGTATGTATTACGGCGCTATGGAGAAAGTGGGTTACGAGAAGCGCGATATACTGGTTGATCGTGTCGATAATGCCCGAGAAGCTCAGCAAGAGGCTAAAGAACAGTTTGAATCAGCACTTGAGCAGTTTGTTGTCATGACTAACTACAAGGGCGGAGAGCTTGAAAAGCAGTATAAAAATCTTAAGTCTGAATATGAAGACAGTAAAGCCAGAGCAGAAGATGTGCGAGAAAGAATAGAGTTAGTAGAACATGTTTCGGGTGCTTTGTTTGATGAGTGGAAAATGGAGATTGCGCAATATTCTAACAGAGACCTTAAACGTGCAAGTGAAAAGCAGATGAGAGATACAGAATCATCTTATACCAGGCTTATTAGTACTATGAAAAAAGCAGAAAAGAAGATTGAACCTGTACTAAAGGCATTTAATGACCGTGTGCTTTTTTTAAAACATAACCTTAATGCAAATGCGATTTCTTCTTTGCGTTCACAAAAGAAAGCAGTAGAGTCTGATATTAAATCACTTATAGCGGATATGAATAAGTCGATTGATGAAGCCGATAAGTTTATTAAAAGCATGTCTAAATAGTTAAGGTAATAAGGTAATGAATAGCACAGATTCAAACGCTAAGGGTTTTAGTGGGTTGCAGGTGTTCATGATGATTTTTGCCGTAATGGTTTTAAGTGTTGTGATTACCTCATGGGTTATATTCTCTGACATCTTTGCAAGCAAGTTTGAACCAGTCACTTTAAGTGCTCAAGAAGAGCAAGTGTTGACAGAAAAACTGAACAAGCTGGGTATAAACGTTGAGCAAAAAAATCCGCCTATTACTGAAGTGCTTGAACCTGAAGCTTATAGTGAAATAGATGCAAAACGTGAGATTGCGTTATCTGAAAAAGAAATTAATGCAATGCTGGCGAAAAATACAGATTTGGCTAATAAGCTTGCGATAGATCTATCTGATGACCTGATGAGTGCTAAATTATTATTGCCTTTAGATAAAGAGTTGCCCTTTGTAGGTGGTAAAACACTAAAAGTAACCGCTGGCGTAGAATTGACATATAAGAATGATAAACCGGTGGTGATTATAAAAGGCGTAAGTATTTGGGGTGTGCCAGTGCCAACTGCGTATTTGGGAGACCTTAAAAATATTGATCTTGTACAGGCGTTTGGAGGTACTGGTTTTTGGAGAAGCTTTGCAAATGGTTTAAATGGACTTCAAGTCGAAGATGGCTCGCTTCGTATAAAAGTGAAAGAGTAGAGCCAGGGAACCTCTGATCAAGTCGTGATTGTTTTATGCTGGCTAAAAGTACTCCTGTTTTCCCCGAAGTTCGTTGCAATAGAATAACCCATAGCAGTATATTATGGCGCCTCACTTCGTGAAAAACAGGAACACTTTTATTTCAGCCTAAATCCAACCAGACTTAATCAGAGGTTCCTTAGCTTCTAAAATAAAATGATGTAAGTAGTCAGAATAGCCATGTTATTGCGGGTCGATTTCAGTGGTTTTAAATAGTTATGGTTTGTAATAATAAAGTTCTATACATTGTTTAGGAAATGTTAAACAATGTTAAATCAAAGCACCAAGTGTCGAAATTGTCAGCGTAATTCTCTAGAATGTCACCCACAGAAACAGTGTTCTCTGTTATGCCGTATCTACAGAGTAAATTATATTAAATGAAATAAGAGGAAGAAAAAATGGAAAATTTATTTAGTGAAAATTCAGCTTTAATTAGTCAGTACATTGTTCCATGGGGCATAAAAATTGTAGCGGCGATCTTAATTTATATTATTGGTCGTTGGGTGGCAAAGCTGATTGTTAAAAGCGTTGTTAAATTAATGCAAAAATCCAATGTTGACGAATCGCTACGTAAATTCGTTGGTAACATTATTGGTGCAGTATTAACCATATTCATTATAATTGCGGCGATTGAGCAGTTAGGGGTAGATACAACATCTATTATGGCTATATTCGCAGCGGCTGGTTTAGCGGTTGGTTTAGCATTAAAAGATTCACTGTCGAATTTTTCCGCAGGTGTAATGTTGATTATTTTTAAACCGTTCAAGTTAGGCGATTTAGTGACAGCGGGTGGCTCTACAGGCGTGGTTGAAGTTATTCAAATATTTAATACGGTTATGCGCACAGGTGACAACCAGGAAATCATTGTTCCAAATAGTCATATTTATGGTTCTTCAATCATCAACATGTCTAAACGTGACACTCGAAGAGTAGATCTTGTCATCGGAATTGGCTACGATGACAATATTGGCGAAGCTAAACAGCTTATTGAAGGCATTATTGCAAAGAATTCATTAATTTTAACTGATCCTGCTCCAACGATTATGGTGTTAGAGCTTGGAGATAGTTGCATTAATATAGCGGTTAGGCCATGGGTTAAAACAGGTGACTACTGGGTTGTGTGTGCAGATTTGCTGCAAACAATTAAGGAAACCTTTGATGAACAGGGTATCTCAATTCCATATCCACAACGTGATGTTCACATGATTACTAAAACAGCAGAAAAAGCGGCTTAAAGTTAAGCATCTAAACTAACTATTCTTAGGAGAAATACATGAAAACAACTTTATCAGTATTAATAACGGCATTGTTGATAGCAGGTAATGCCGTTGCTGAAGAAGCTCCAAAGAGCCTTTGGAAAGCATCTGCTGAATTGGGCTTTGTGGCAACCAGTGGTAATACGAAAACGGAAACATTAAATGCAAAAGCAACTGCGTCGACAGACCGTAAACAATGGCGTCATAAAGGTGAAATTACAGCGCTGAAGTCATCAGATGATGCTAATACAACGGCTCAAAAGTATACTTTAATGGTGCAAAGCGACTACAAACTTGAAGGTAAAAATTTCCTGTTTGGTGTAGTCACTTATGATGATGATAAGTTCAGTGGTTATGAGTATCGTGTCACTGAAGCTATTGGTTATGGCCGACGTGTGATAGAAGAGACAGATATGATTCTGGATCTTGAAATAGGTCCAGGTGCCCGCCAATCCAAGCTTGACTCAGGCACTACTGAAAGTGAAGCCATATTACGAGCAGCGGCTAATTTTGGCTGGACGATTAGTAAGACAAGTAAATTTAGTGAAGCGTTAACAGTTGAAGCAGGTGAAGATGCGACTGTGACAAAATCTGTTACAAGTCTGGCAAGCCAGATTGAAGGCAACCTTTCAATGAAAATTACCTTTACTTACAAAAATACATCTGAAGTACCTGTCGGTGTCGAAGAGACAGATACAGAAACAGCGATTACGTTAGTTTATAACTTCTAAGTTCGTTGTTTTTAATTAAGCCATCTTTAGTTCAACATGATGATTTTGGTTTAAGTGTAGTAGCTCAGATCTAAACTAACAGTCACCGTAGAAAACGGGTAACTGTTAGATCAAGTCTGAGCTACTACAATTAAGAGAATGTTGACTGAAGCTAAGCCGTTGTTTCCCGATGTTGTTTGACCCATTGGTAAAACTCATTTGCGGGTAGTGGTTTGCTGAAAAGATAGCCTTGAATTTGGTCGCACCCATTCTCTCTTAAGAAGGTTAGGGCGTCTTCGGTTTCCACGCCTTCAGCAATTACGTTGAGTTTTAGATTATGGGCCAGTGCTATGATGGCTGTTGTGATTGCTGCATCATTTGGGTCGGTATTAATATCCCGAATAAAGGATTGATCGATCTTTAACGTATCAATAGGAAAACGTTTTAGATAACTCAGTGATGAGTACCCCGTGCCAAAATCATCAATGGAAATTGAGAGTCCCATCTTCTTAAGCCTGTTTAAAGTTTGGACACTGTTATCGCTGTCTTCCATCAGCATGGTTTCTGTAATTTCCAGTTCGAGCATCTCTGCGCAAATACCAGATTCGCTGAGAGCGTTTGAAATAATACTTTCCAAATCCTGCTGGTGAAATTGACGTGCAGACAAATTGACGGCAACTTTAATTGCACCTAAGTCACTCTCTAACCAGGCTTTACATTGCTTACAGGCTGTTTCGATAACCCACTGACCCACCTGCAGAATTAAGCCCGTTTCTTCAAGAACGGGAATAAATTCAAAGGGTGAAACGAGTCCAGCATCGGGCCTATGCCAGCGTATCAGCGCCTCCGCAGCAAAAACGTGCTGATTGGATGCTACAACTTTGGGTTGGTAATACAGCTCGAATTCATCATTTTCAATGGCGTGGCGAAGATTGGACTCAAGCGAAAGCCGCTTACTCGCCTCTGTATTAAGGGCATTGGTGTAATAGTTAAACATGTTTCGTCCCATTTCTTTGGATCGATACATGGCAGTGTCCGCATGCTTAATAAGGCCATCAAGATCGGTGCTGTCTGTTGGATAAATGGAAATGCCGATACTGGTAGAAATATGTATCTTGTTGTCTCCAGCAATAAAAGGATTATCTGTACAGGATTGAAGGATTTTCTGGGCAACTATACCGGCGCCCTTTGCCGAAGTGAGCCCTTCAAGTATCAATACAAACTCATCTCCGCCCAATCGTGCAACAGTAGAATCCAGATTGTTGGAGAGTTCGGTTAACTCATGATTCATGCGCGATATGGTATCGGTTTTTCGTAAGGCGGTCTGTAACAACTTTGCAACATGCTGCAGCAACAAATCACCCACATCGTGACCAAGACTATCGTTGATGTTCTTAAATCGATCAAGGTCCAGAAACATGACCGCAAGCAAAGCGTTATTTCTGTCCGCCTGATGAATTGCATGGGATAAGCGATCTCTTAATAAACTACGGTTAGGCAAGCCTGTGAGGCTATCGTAATTAGCCATATAGTTAAGTTTATCGTTTGCGGCTTTTCGCTCGGTGATATCACGCAATGAGCAGATATACTTGGTCTCTCCCTTATGATGCGCCTCGTTTAACGTATATTCAGCCGAAAATTTGCTGCCATCTTTTCTTTTTGCGTCAGCCTCAATGTTGTCGATAGAAATATTTTTTTGTTTATCATCATCAATGATCTCTTCATTGCCGAGTATCGTTTCAGGGCTGATCAGTGTATTAAAATGAACGTTGGTGATTTCTTCCTGTGAGTAGCCAAATATCTGCTCGGCAGCCGGATTGAATGATTCGATAACATAGTCAGCATTCATAATAATAATGCCGTCAATTGATTTATCGACGACAATGCGTAAACGCTCTTCACTATCTTTGAGGGTTTGTTGTTCTTTGTGCAACGTAGTGAGCGCCAATCTCAAGGCGCGCAGAGGTAACATGCGTAGCGTGGTAAAAATGACTAAAGCGAACACAGCGGAAACCAGAAAAATCCACCCCGTGGTTTTGATCATGGAATTAATAGAATGTACAACGCCCACCTCGCCAACCACCTTTCCATAATCATCGGTAAGGCTGGCTATACCAGTGACGGCAATTTTAGGTAGTGTGGCACTCGTTTGAGCTATCAGTTCGCCCTCTACGGTTTTAATGTAGCGGGCTTCGTTATAACTCTCATCACTGTCATAGGTTAACTGCGTCTGTAGTAATTCGCCGACCTCCTGTTTCCATGTTTCTGGACTGCCAATGATGACCTGTATGATAAAGGCTGACTGAACTTTTGCCTCCAGCGAGGACTCCTTGGTTTGAGACTGGTAAGCGAGCAAAAAATAACTAACAGGCGGAGCAATGACGACAATGATGGCGATCGTTGCAGTGACCCAGCTTATAATAGACGCAAGCTTGCGATAATCTTGTTCTACCACAGGTGGATGATTTGAATGTGTATTACGCATGATTCATAATGCTTCTAATTAAAGTGGTTGCTGTATATTGTTGATAGTGCTGGGTCATCGCAATGCTATGTATAATGTTGCAAGCTAAGGATTGATAACTTTAATGCTGTCATCAACACTCGAGGACAGGATATAGCCAACGGCATTTTTATTACTGCTGACCAGTTTTTTCATTTCCTCGTCTGGCTCTACAAGTTTAGGTGGCAAGCCTCTTCCAGAAAATATATTTTGTGCCCAGATTGCGCGCATGGTGACTTTGCTTTTTCCAATAACGTCGGCATAGAACTCACTTCTTGCCGACGAGTTATTGGCCTGGTCTAGCGCGAATACGGGAGTTCCATCCGGCCAGCTCTTGACAGCACCCGTATAGATTTTCACAATCATTTGTTTATCAACAACGTTGGTATTGTCTTTATGAACAATCACAACAACCTTATCCGAGGCTGCCACCGTTATGCTAAAGGCTGTCGAGAACAAAATAGCGGCCAGCATAAAAGTAGTTGAAATATATTTCATTTCTGAATTCTCATTAACGATCCATTAAAATATAAAGTTGAGACTAATTGCGGTCATGGACCAGTTTTTTTCACCGGTACCCGTAGCAACCTCACCGGATACTACAGCAAGCCCGTAGCCGCTGTTGAAATGATGCTCCATGCGTATGCCAAAATATTCGTTAATCCGGTAGCCTATGCCCAGTACAGCAGAACGTTGATAAAAGGCAGGATCAGAGCTTTTATCTTTATTCGTGGTGATGTAGTCATAACGTACATAGGGTGTCCAAAAGTCATTGATAGCATAAGCGGCCTGACCGTAGTATGAGAAGATGGTTTCTTCGAACACATTTTTATTTGCAACTTCAAATTTTAAATCCAGGTCATCTGGTTTATAACCAACGGAAAAAGCCAACGTTTGAATATCGTCAGACTCACCTGTCTCTTGTTCTATCCCGCTTTGATAAATAGAGGCCATAAACTCCAGACCTGGCATGGGAGCACTGTAGGTCACGCGGCCACCGATTAAGGTTTTAAATGCCTCCCCCCTATCTTCAAAATCGACAATCTGACCACCATACACTTCTAGCAAAATGCTGCCGTCTGCAATAGCAGACTGGTAACTATAACCAAGTCCTCGGTACGCCTCCGGAATAACTTCAGAGACATCCTGATACATAAAGGGGTTTAAGGTAGAAGGGCGGATATATGCCACATCTCTATAATCGTTATAGAAACCAAATGGTAATTTGATTTGCCCCAGCTTTACCGTTGATCCATTGCCAAACGTGTAATCAACAAAGGCCCAGTCTACCCGGCTGTCACCATCGATATTGTGGAGCTGAATCCAGGCATTGCTTCTTTCGTGAAGGTTTGCGGTAAATAGCAGTGCGATATCCCTATAATCCCATGTGCCCCCCGAATCTGCTTTAAGAAAAGTGTTCTTATCGGCTGTCAGGTAACTCATGTGCCCATAGCCATGAAGATCAATCTTTTCACTCAGTTCGATGGCTGAAACTGACGTGACCCAGATTACACTCAACAGTATTATGCCAATACTGAGGTTTAAACTGTTTTTCATAATTCATTCTCTTGAACGGTTAGATTATTGACGCCTTGCTCCACTCTTAATTTCTAATGCTTACACGCCATTATGAGAAACGCCAAAACATGCAAACTGTCCCCGTTGGAATTGCCTGACGCTGGGTCGCAATAAATCAAATTCAAGTATAGTAAAGAATAGGCACGCTTTCAGTAGAAGTCTAGCTCCATATTACCTGCCTCTCCAAAATAAGTATTTTGCTGGAGTTTGGTACCAACGGGCACAGGCTTATTTTAAGGGTGGTTTTTTAGTGGCTGTCTAAATGTTCTGGTAGTTGAATGCAAAAACGAGTGCCTTTCCCCGGTTCACTATTTACAGTGACTGACCCATTATGTTTTTTTATAGCAGCATGTACAAATGCAAGTCCAAGTCCTATGCCTTGTGAGGTGCCTGTTTGTTTTTTGTTCTGTTGGTGAACTCGTTCAAAACGATCAAATAATGATGGAATATTTTCTTTGTTAATCCCTGGGCCGTTGTCTTCTACGCAACACAGAATTGCTGCTTCGTTTTTTGTGAGAGTAACTGAGACTGTACATTTTTCATGGCTGTATTTAATCGCATTCGTCAACAGGTTTACTAAAACGCGTTCTAAAATTGCACCATTGCCGAGTATCCATTCGTCGTCATAGGAGTCTTGTATAAGTTGTATGTTTTTAATTTGTGCTTGATCCCATACAGTGTCAACTGCATTAGCCACTATATCGGATATATTAATCATGCTTAATTTTATATCTTCATTGCTCTCAACACGTGCTAAGTGAACAAAATCTTCTGCGAGTTGAATAGTCTTATTAATGTTTTTTTCAATACGATTATTTAACGTGGTTTCTGAATGACTGGTTTTATTATGTTCAATCATAGCTAATACAGAAACTAAGGGTGATCTCAAATCATGCGATAAAAAACTCAGCATTTCATCGCGTCTACGTTGCGCGTCTTTTATTTCAGTTATGTCAGACAGGTTAATAATAAATCCAACAACTGTATTCGTTGCTTTATACAAAGGGCTGATGTTTACAACGAGATCCTTGTTTTTATGTGTGCGTACTTGAAGGTTGTCATAATGTTTGTTTGACAGCAGGTCATTAATAATTGCATCCCATGATTCTCCTGTCGTTAAAAATAAACGTTCTAGTACAGGTTGTATGGGGTGGTGTAATAATGTGTCTTCGGTGTTTTCACTAATTTGTTTTATTGCCTGGTGATTTGCCAGGGTAATAATGCCAAGACTATCAACAACAATGACACCATCAGCCATTTGTTCCAGGCTGTCAGTTATAAAATGTCGAAGGTTCGCAAGTTTGTCAGTTGTTGTCTGAATGTCATGAATGCGTGATTCAATAATTTCAACGGTTGTTTTTGCTTGCTGCGTTTTTGGTTTTACCTGTTGGCGAATATATGTTTTTATGATTTTACTTTGTGATTCATTGGGTGGTGTATTCAATTTCCAGCAAACACATACTTTATGTAGGTTTTGGTCAATTAACAGGTTGCTTGCATAGATATTGTCAGATACAAGTAGCCACTTGTTTTCAAATAATGGAACTGAGAATTTAGTGCTGCATGAATTGCCAAGCTTAAAGACAAGATCATTGTTTTTAGAAAATATACTCAGGCCACTGACAGGGATTAGACTTTGCAGCGATTCAAACGATTGCTCCGTATTCTGAGCTACATAGCGTTCGATTTCATGGGCTTCTTTTGATAAAGTTTCGAGTTCATAGTTTAGATATTTAATGGTGAATTCAAGTCTACGCCATGCCCAGAGTGGGTAAGATAATGCCAATGATATCAAAGTGGCACTGAGTGGTATCCATATATGAAACTTATGTAAAAGCAGTAGTGAGCATAAAAGCAGTATGATTATTTCGCTTACCACAAAAATTAATGTTAAGCGAGGTGACAAATAGGGAAATAAAAGAATCGGCAACATGACCAGTGATGCTGCAAGTAAGTATAGAAATACATCAGGTATGGTTTTAATGAGGCTGTTAGATTGTATGGCTTGAATTATGTTGGCATTTATTTCTATTCCAGGCATGGCACGCGTTAAGCCAGATACAGGTGTTGGCAGGGAGTCACCCAGTCCTGCAGCTGTAACGCCAACTAAAACGATTTTGTCTTTAAATGCTTCAGCAGAAACATGATTATTAAGAACATTATTATACGAAGTTGTTTTGAAACTTCCTATGGGGCCAATATAGGGTATTAAAAAATGATGTTGACGTACCCATGTCCATCGTGATGCATTTGTGTTTGTAGGTTCGTGTTTAATGTCTAATAGTTCATCGGGTACTTCGTTCAGCATGCTCAAAATTGAAAGCCCAATATGTGGCCAACGTGCTTCGCCAAGACCTTCATACAGGTAGGTGCCGCGAGCAATGCCATCTGGATCTAACTCTATGTGAACATGGCCAAGTTTTGCGCTAGCTTGTGTAAGTAGGGGTAAAGGCAGTGTTTCTAGTAACTGGCCTTGCAGTCGATTTTGTTCAAGCAATACTGGAAGGGCTACAGTGCCATTATTCTGAATGGCCGCGGCGAGTAATTGATCATTTTGTTTATTGAAAGATGATTCGGCAAAAATAACATCAACGAGAACGGCTTTGGCTTGATATTCCGTAAGCTTATTGATGAGTTCAGCGTGAATATTTCTTGGCCATGGCCAGCGTCCAATAGAGTTAAGGCTTGTCTCATCAATCGCAATAATAATTATATCGTCACTTGCATCTTGCCGGACAAGACTGGATTGAGCGTCGTAAATTAGTCTATCCCAACGCCACGTCCAGTCGCCATATAAAATGATCAAACATAGGCCACTTAATAATATGCTCAGTTTAATTGACTCATTGCGAGCAGAATATGCAGTCGATGATGTCATACGCAGTGATTAGGCTCTGAGTTATTTATTATTGAGACTGTTTATAAAAAGAGTGCAGGTAAGAAATACAATAAAAGAAGCAGCACTTCATAAGGGTTATCAGACACTATAAACGATGTGGTTTCTGATGGCTTACCACTATTGCCTAATTCATCAATGGCAATAACACGCCAGAAGTATGTATTTTCTGATAGCTTTTCAGGCATTGAAAAGTGGTTATCTTTAATCAGTTCGTCCACTACAATATTGGTAAATTCAATGTTTGTAGAAATTTGTAACCGATATTGAGATACGTTTTTCTCTTTGCTCCATTTGAAAGCAATCTTGTCACCTGAAGTCTCAGCCCTGTCGGCAGGTTGAATGAGGCTTACAACAGGGAAGTCGGTGTTCAGCGTAAATTTATGTTCGGCATTAAAACCTTCTAATTTATTCGCATCTACACCCCGTATACGTAATATGTAATCACCATCATTTAATTGCTTAAGATTATAATGATTGTCAGCTTGTACGCTTTCAAGCGATAAAGCATCAGCTTGTTCTGCCGACGATATTTGAATACGATATTTTACCGCACCGTCCAGTGCTGGCCAGCTAAAGTTAAAGGGTAAATGTCTTATCTTGTTGGGCAGGTTAGATAAAGTTGGCTTGTCCAATAATTTTACAGGGGGTTGGGGTGTTTTGCCTTTTTCTGTAATAGAACCAAACCCTTTGTTTACAGGTTGTTCAGTGCCTTGCGCAGCAACATTGATAGAACCTTTCACGACTTCGTTTGCCATGGTCTCCTGCGTTTCCTCGTAAGCAACTCGGAATGCTGTTCCACGTACCGCCGCAACTGCAGCGGGCGTTGTGATCTCGTAGCGAGAGATCGAGCCTCTTAAAGGTTTTACAGCGGTTTCAACTCGACCTTGTTGTAATCGAATCTGAGTATCAACCATGCCAGATTGGCCATAGACACTTAAAGTATTAAAAACAACGCGGCTATTTTTCAGAACCAGTAAGCTTGAGTTATCTGCAAACTGAATAAGCGCACTCCCGTTTTCACCTGTGATAACCGTGTCACCAATGTTCACAAGTTGTTTAGTGGTGAGAACTTTAAGGGTTTTGTTATTAGATGTTTGCAGGTTAACTTGACCCGTTACACTTAAGACTAAAGCAGGTGCGGCCTGAACTTTTAACCACTCGAGAGGAATGCGTAACTTTGTTCCTGGTGATAAGCGCCTGGCTTTATCAACAGCGTTGTGAGCCTGAAGTCGTTTCCAATATGTCACGCTCTTTAAATATTTTTTGCTGATATCCCAAATAGTGTCATTAGGGCGTGTGGTATATGTCCATTCCTCAGCAGCTGAAAATGTAGGTGACAACAGGGTTAAGATGAGCAATAAGCTAGAAACTACGCTTGTTAAGTGGGTTGAGTGTAGGCGTGATATATGCAGTGCTTTAGGGATTAAATTCATAATGTTTTTTTATCTTCATTTATCCGTTGTTAAGTGGCGGCTAGTGCAGTTTTTCTAATCTATAACCGTGTCCATATATGCTTTTTAAGCGCCAGCCGTTTTCGGGTCCAATGGCTAATTTTTTACGAATGATAGACATATGAGTATCGACAGTTCGCGTGTTAAGGTCTGCTTCCTGCTGCCAAACCGCGGATAGTATATCTTTTCTTTCCAGTAACTTACCTTTATTCTGAAAAATATAAAAAGCCAGCTCAAATTCTTTACTCGATAATTCGACAGCATTTTCATGGATAAACACTTGCTGATTAGCCGGATTGAAGGAATAGGGTGAGTGATTTTCCTGTGCTGAGTCAGAGGTCGCGCTTTGCGTGCGTTTGGTGTTGGCTTTAACACGTGCTAGAAATTCAAATTGACGTACGGGTTTAATAAGGTAGTCATCTGCACCCGAGTTTAAAGCCTTAACAATATCTTCTTCACTATCACGACTGGTTATAAAAATAATAGGTGTATCAATTTTCATCTCATTGCGTAGCGTGCTCATAACTTCAGGACCACTAATATCGGGTAGCTCCCAGTCAATGAGTAGAAGGTCAAAGGACGTAGTATTTAAGGCATCCAGTAAAGATTGTCCTGTCGCATAAGTATGACAGTTATAGTTTGCAGGCAACAACCAGGACTCAATCAATTGAGATTGTTCGGGTTCATCTTCTAATATGGCGACTTCTAGTGACAAGGCAATAAATACTCTTATAGGTTTAATCTACAGAATTATAGAGGTATCTCGTTTCCTGTCTATAAGATCAACATCGGATTCAGATAACCTATTCAGCGCTGTAATTTTTAAAAGTGTTTACAAGTGAATCTATAATCCACAACTATGAGGGCTGTTGATGATAAAAAACGCATAAAAAACAGTAAGATAATGATGGTTTTATTGAAATACGAAAACTATGCCTGGGTTAAAAAACACATGAGGTTGAGATTGTTATGTGGCTTGTTTGTCATCAAAGTTGGTCAATTGTTAAACAATGTTAATAGCTCTGAATGGCGCTAGAGTCTATTCGATTTTACTTATACTATTAACATATTGTTGAAACAGGATAGGAAAATGATAACAGAAAGCATGTTAATGAATGGTTTTACGGGGTTTTTTGACTCTATTAAAACAATGCGCATACCTGACTTATTTTTAAAGCCAGATAATAAGTCTTATCTAAAATGTCAGTTGTCAAATGCAATAGCCTTAGATGAGTTTGAACTTGTCTATCAACCACAATTTGAAATATCGGGGCAGCAAGTTATCGGTGTTGAAGCCCTGTTACGTTGGAATTCACCAGAATTTGGTGTGATCTCTCCTGAGTACTTTATTCCTGCTGCTGAAAAGTTAAATTTGATCTCGGAGTTGGGGAATTTAGTTATCGACAAAGCTTGCCAACAAGCATCATTGTGGAAAAAACAATATTCCAGTGATATACGTATAGCCGTTAATGTTTCATACATGCAGGTGCATAATCACCAGATCGTAGATTTTGTTGCATCGTGTATTAGTAAATATGGTATTGAAAAGAATGCGTTTGAAATTGAACTTACTGAATCATCCTTGATTACAGATCAGACTAAAGTTATTCGAGTGTTAAATGAATTTAAAGAAATGGGTGTCAGAACAGCCATGGATGATTTTGGAACAGGTTATTCGTCTTTAAGTTATTTAGCGTCTATGCCATTTGATATGATTAAGATTGATAGAAGTTTTATAAATTTGCTGGGTGTAAATTCAGCGAGTACAGTAATAACAGAAGCTATTATTGAAATGAGTAAAAAACTAAAAATGGAGGTTTTAGCCGAGGGTGTTGAAACAGAGGGTCAGCGAAACATTTTATTAAACAGTCAATGTGACTTAATACAGGGGAATCTATTTAGCAGACCCGTTTCAGCAGATAAGATTCCAGGCGTGACAGGTATGAACACCTGTTGAATGTAGTGTTTGAGAAGAAAAAAATCAGAAAAATATCAGGGCACACAGTCCGCGGCTTGATAGTAAGTGTAAATCGCTAAAAGTCGAGTAGGGTAAATGTGGGTGATTTTTAATGAACAAAAAAAGGGTAAGACCATGTGGTCTTACCCTTTTGTTACATTTATTAATAAATGTAAACCTGACCTGCTTAATAAAAACGGGTCATTATTTGATCGTAATTAAACGGCTACGATGTTCTCTGCCTGTGGGCCTTTTTGACCGTCAGTCACAGTGAACTCGACTTTTTGGCCTTCAGTCAGTGTTTTAAAACCTGAACCTGAAATTGCACTGAAATGAGCAAAAACATCTGCGCCATTTTCCTGTTCGATAAAGCCAAAACCTTTAGATTCGTTGAACCATTTTACGGTGCCAGTTGTAGTAGACATAGTTGTATCCTATTAATGTAATAATATATAAAATTTAGCTTCTAATTGAAGCCGTTTAGCTGAAGGTGTTGCTACTAATTATGAATAACAGGACGAGAAACTAATGATGTGACATCGAAGAGGTGTTGCATAAATACTAAGAACTACTTTAAAGCTGAGCGGAGGATATCTCATTAGAGATTCCCTGTCAAGGTTTATTTTTAGTTATCGAATAAGCGGGTTAAGGGTCTAACTCTCTATTTTCTAAGCAATGCTGCACTGCTTCGGTTTATGGTAATAAACATCTTTTAATCGCTTCAACATGTTTACGACTACAGTTAACTACAAGTCTTATTTTGAAGACATTTAAGACATATTTTCTTCTGGCGTATTAGCTTTAACGCCTTAATTGAATAATAAAAAATCATCTCATAGACTTTCGTGTTATTATCGGCGCTTCAGCGTAACGGAGCTTATATTTTTGATCTTATAGGCTCATCTGTTTTCCAGTTTTTACCACAAGCAAATCTTACCGCAAGCTGAGCATACCAATAAATTACCAAAGTTTACTGCCTTTACTGGGTGCGTGAGCTAGTTCTTCTTTATTTACTTTACGATTTTGTTTTCTGTAGTGCGCACCAGGCCCTGGGCTTAGGGTGTTTGCTATTCGTTCGATCTGAAAAAATTTATCTCGGAATACTCTCATGTATATAGAAATAATTACGACACCCAATGAAGCATTAAAAGAAAGCGGCTTTGGATCACTAAAGGCCTGCTATAGTGTTTTAAATACCATTCAACGAATGGGTTACGGTGTCAGCTTGACCGTGTGCAGCACAAAAGAAGATTTAGATGATGTCGTCGCAAGACAGCCTAAACTGGTTATTCTCGCGGTAAAGTACATTCCGGTTGAAAATCAAGATAACATCTGGTTATCAAGCTATTTTGGGCAATGTGGCATTAACTATACAGGGTCTTCTAGAGAAGTACTTGAGTTTGATTCTAATAAAGTGCTCGCTAAAACCCATTTAACCAATAAAGGCATTGATACGGCCGGTTATTTTTTGGCAATACCTGATCAATATATGCGCGCAGAAGATTTACCCCTTCGTTTTCCACTGTTTTTAAAACCTTTGGATGCGGCTAATGGGAATGGTATTGATGATCTGTCCTTTGTCACAAATTTCACTGATTATAAAAGCAAAATAAATTCGTTATACAAGACCTTCAAACAACCGGTTTTAGTTGAGCAATACCTTGATGGTCGTGAGTTTACGGTGGCTGTTATTAGAACACGCAATAACGACTTAAGTGTTTCGGCAGTTGAAATCATACCCCCGGTTTCAAGTAATGGCCTGAGAATATTAGGTGCCCAGGCTAAAAAAGATGACTCAGAAAAAATTATCAGAATTGACGAGAGAGAATTAAAAGATAAGGTGAGTGCGCTTGCGATTCAGGCGTTTAATGCCCTGGGTGTTAGAGACTTTGGGCGCATTGATATTAAATCAAATGAAAAGGGCGAGTGTTTCTTTATGGAAGCAAATCTGGTTCCGGGTATGACTTACAGCTCAAGTTATTTTCCGCAAGCCTGCGATATTGCACAGGGTTTTTCATATGATAAAGTCATAGAGCTCATTATTGCTGGTGGCCTTACCAGAATCATTGCTACTACCCCCCCGGGTTTACAGCCGGATACCCACAAGGACTTATCTGCAGCTATATAATTAAGGGTAAGCATTGTCGTTGAGAGAGGCAGTAATGCTTAAAGCCCTCAAGCTCAGGATTGTTTAATTAGCTGCACAGCGATTTATTATGTTTAAGCGCTGCGTAAAAACTCATAGACTCATGTGAGCATTTGACGTAGCGTGACATCACCCTTAAAGTGAGGATTCAGTTGTCATTTGAATACACCGATGAATACACGGGTATTCTGGAGAATCCATTGCATGTCCTATGAGTGTTTGGTTGAGGTTACACGTAATGGCACCGTAGAAAGTCGGCATTTAGGCGCTGCGGTTGTCTGTGATTTTAAGGGTAATGTGGTGAACAGCTGGGGCGATATTGACAGCCTGGTATTCCCGCGTTCGGCTTTAAAGCCTATGCTCGCTATTCATCTGATTGAAAGTGGTGCCAGTGAGCATTTTGCACTCAGTGACGCCGAACTGTCGCTTGCCTGTTCTTCACATCAGGGTGAGCAGATGCACGAAGATCTGGTAACCTCATGGTTAGACCGCATAGGTCTCACAGAAGCGCATTTAGCCTGTGGTGCCGTATTGCCGGAGCATACCGAGCGTGCGCATCAGTTGCTCGCTTCTGGCCAGCAAGGTTGCAGAATTCATCATAACTGTTCTGGCAAGCACACCGGGTTTTTAAGTACGGCGCTGCACCTTGGCGTACCGATCGAGAACTACCACCTGATAGAACACCCCTTACAACAGTTATCCCTCGACATACTCTCAGACCTCGCCAATATTAATCTTAGACAATACCCCATTGGTATAGATGGTTGCGGTCTGCCGGCACCCACTATGCCTTTAATCAAGCTGGCATATGCCACGGCGCGTTTTGCAAACCCGCAAGAATTATCGACTCAACGTGCTCAGGCCATTTACCGTTTACATGAAGCTATTACTAATGAGCCACTTTATATCGCCGGACACGGCACGGTAGTGAGTGAACTTAATGAAGTCACCCGAGGTTCAGTGTTAGCTAAAACCGGTGCAGAGGGTATTGTCACGGCAGCTTTACCTGAACGAGGCCTGGGAATTGCGTTAAAAATTATCGATGGCAGTGCGCGCGCGCGCTCGGTTGCTTTATTGGCTATACTTGATCACTTAGGTGAGCTCTCTGACGAAGACAAACAGCAGCTGCAGGCGCATATCTCACCTGAGATAATAAATTCACGCGGCCGGGTTGTTGGTGAAATACGGTCCGCTGCATCCTGGTTGCCTGAAGTTAGTGTTGTTCGCCGTTCGGGGTCTTGAACTTTGCTTTTGTGAATGCTTTTTTGTTCTGAAATATCAACGGCAAGACCCCATTGCTTCTTTGCTTTAATAAAAATGGCGCCTTAGATATTTAATCTATGAGGCAATGATGGTAAGCGTAAGGTGAACGTTAAAAATATCGAAGTATGATCAGTTGTCACGCTTACTAATAATCACGACTTAATCAGAGGTTCCTTAGGAATATTGACAGGTTGCTGCTATACTCCGAGTGAGTGATTTGAATCTAATTCTAGCAGCAAATATCAATTCAAATTATTTGTATTTTTAATAAACCAACAACACTTTATTTTGTATCATGTCTGAATCTGAAATCCCCGGCTATTTAATTCTGAAGAAAATTACTAAAGGCGGTATGGCCAGAGTTTTTGTTGCCATACAGGTAGCGGTTGGCCGTACCATTGCATTAAAAATTCTTCCCAAAAAACATTGTGAGGATAATAGCTTCTCCCGGTTATTTTTACGCGAAGCAAATTGCGGTGTACTGAATCATCCTAATATTATTACTATTTATGATGCCGGTGAAACCGATAGTCATTTCTATATTGCTATGGAATATTTACAGGGCGGTGACTTAAAAAAGAAGATCAAAACTCACTTAAGTCAGGAAGAAACAATAAATATTATGACCAAGCTAAGCGAGGCGCTCGCCTATGCTCACAGCAAAGGGTTTATTCATCGTGATATAAAACCTGGCAATATTATTTTCAATGAAGACAAGCAGCCAATACTGGCAGACTTTGGTATTGCCGGAGCTATTAGTTTCAGCGAAGAAACACTCACAGATGGCATGATGTTGGGTACGCCTTATTATATAAGTCCCGAACAGGCCTCCAGTAATATAGTAGATCACCGTACAGATCTATACAGCCTTGGCGTTGTTTATTATGAAATGTTAACCGGAAAAAAACCTTTTACTGCAGATACACCGTTTGCGTTAATATATAAACACTTAGAGGAGGCGCCACCGAATCTCGATACAAAATTCGAAGAACACCAGCCTATAATTCATAAACTATTGGCGAAGAACCCAGCCGACAGATATGCATCTGCCTTCGACTTAATTGAAGACCTGACAAAACTAACTAGTTCAAAAAATGAACAGGCAGCAATACGCAGTGCGCGCATGCGAACCTATAAAAACGTTGCGGTTTTGATTGCTCTGGTTTTGTCATTTTCTGTTATCTTATCCGATAATCTATCTGGCTATACACAGCAGCAATTTTCTGATCTAAAAGCTTTTACCGCTCGAGCTGCCAAGCGAACAAAAGCCTATCTGGATGAATTAGAAAAACAGCGTATTCTTGTCGCTGAACAAGAAGAAGAAATACTAACGTTAAGAGAACAGATTAGTAAAAATAAGGACATTTTAATACATCTAAATAAAGCCGCTTATTATATGAAGGAGCGGCAATACATAAGTCCTAAAGAAGCGTCTGCGTTAACTGAATACTCATTGGTGTTATCAATTGACCCTGAAAATGTTCAAGCTCATTCTGGCATTGGTGTTATCTCAGACTATTATTATCAATTAGCAAAATATCAAGTATCCAAGGGGGCTTATTTAGACGCTCTTGAAAACATCGATAGTGGATTAATTGCAAGCCCACATAACGACAGATTTACTCGTATGCGTTTTAGTCTTATAAAAAAAATGGATATCAGTCGAAAACGATTGGAACTGGAAAACGAATTACTTTTAGTAAAAGATTTAATAAAAAATGGTAACTATGAACTGGCATTTAAAAAGCTTGAGTACCTTCAGACAATCAGCAAGAAAAATCCACGTATATTGACGTTGTTATCGATCGTACAAAAGCATCTAATAAATAATTAGGGGTGCTCTGATTAAGTATGGCTAGCATTATTAGCCTGAGAAAAAATACTCTGTATTATTCACGAAATGAGACGCCATAATATATTGCTATGGGTCATTCTATTACAACTTAATTTACGCAAATACCAAAAATATATTTACCATGAATTTAAATATCAAGAAACTTGCTTACCTTCTTGTTAATGTTTACTGCATCATAAATGGGTATTGAACAAGCTTGAGTATTACATATATAAAGAGCCGCTTTATCACGTTTTGGATATCGACCGGGTTGTTCAAAGTGTAATATTTTGCGTGGTTCATAAACCTGTCTAGAAGTTTCAAATGGTTGTTGTTTTCATACTGTTCACCAAATTACATTACTATTTAATATAACTACTGTCTCGTTAAGAAAATTGAATATGACCTAAAATCGTCGCTTGTCACACTTTTATTGGTTTTTATTTATTAACGACACTCTTTAAGTTAACGGGACAGTAGTGATTTAATATAAAATCACACTGTACTAGTTAAATAATCAATGTGTTAAAAATGTCTAGTGGTGTTATCACTTCTTGAGAAAGAGCAACACGATGAAGCAACCAAAGCGATGTTAGATTCAGCTTTGCTGCATTGCAGAATGCTATTTCTGATCGTTTAGATCAAGCTCAAAAAGACGGGGAAATGCGTGTAGGTGTCGATAATAGTGTAATGGCGAATCATGTCACGGCGTTAATTATGGGTATGATCACAATGGCGAGAGCGGGTTTTAGTCGTGATGATCTTGAGGCAATAATAAAAAATTCAATTGATATTTTTACAGAACAAAACTGGGTTAAATGAACATGACTCAAATCTAAACTAACAGTCACCGTAAAAAATGGGCAACTGTCAGATCAAGTCTGAGCAACTATGTTACGTTTTGTTAACACTACGTTTATATACTTGATATAACCCTTCAGTATCATCATTTTAAATTGAATCATAAATCGACCGAGTGTTATTTTTCATCCTTCGGGGGTTTTTGCGTATGCAACCAGAGTGTATTTTCCCGAGATATTAAATTCTCCACTCGATTAACAAATACAGATTCTTTATTTTTGTTATCCATATATTCATCTAAATCGGCCTCATAATAATACAGCTCTTTTTTAAGCGACTCGCAGGTGGTTCTGTAGTTAATCCAGTTTTCCTGAAAACGATAGGTTTTAATTAGTGTAGTAATAATGGCTACCAATACCGCAGTGCCTGCCGGCGCCCAAAACAACGATTCATGTTTTTGCAGTTCTTTAAGCTGCTCAATAATGATAAGTATTGGGGTCAGGGAAGATAACACGATTAGACTGAACTGTAATCGCTGATACATTTTCTGATTAGCCATTGATTTTTTATCGTACCAGTCAATCTGAGACTGATATCGATCATTAATATATTTTTCAAAATCATCTTTATTCATAATTTTTACCTTTTATAAATGTTCCGTTAACTTAAAAATGTCGTTATGCGGGGAAACGGTTTAAATTATTACAGCCTTAAAATTTTATTTATTCTTAGCTAACAATTGTTGTTCACTTAAGATTAAAACTCGTTGGTGGCTTTGGTCGAGATTGTTCCTGTTTGATTTCTGAACTTTTTAAACTCGGCGGACACTGAAATTGCCGCAATATATTATTAAAGGAGTACACAGTATTTCTTTTAAGTTGATAGCTAGCGGAAAAATCACCTGCGTTGAAGGTTACCAGATCAACATTCGATTTTTTTGTTTTTTTGATATCAGCCTTATCAAGAATTTTTAGCCAGGCCCATTGACCGGTTTCATAAATTTGAGCGATTTTGTCATTCATATCTTCAAACCAGTAGCGTGCCAGGTGCTTCCCCCCGGTTCCCGGCCATTGTATATCTGACCAAAACATGGGTCCGTGTTGATAGGTTAAGCGTGTGTCATCAATTTCCAGTATAAATCCGGAGGCTTTTTTATCTAATCTACTGGGTTTAAGGCTGAAAAACACCAGAGGTGTTTTCCCGCCCTTTATGAAGAAGGCTTTGCGAATTTCTGAAGCGCGTTGTAATTGTCTAAGTGCTATTGCTGTAAATCCCGGATTACCGAGTCTATTGTAAGCTCTCCAACGCCATGGATTACTTAAGGTATCAATATAGGGCTTAAGTTCATTTTCTGTAAACTGTTGCACTATGCCGCCTTCACCAAAAAACTCACCAAAATCTTTCAGGCTAACACTGGTTTTGCTTTTTGGGTTAAACGGATAACGCCCTTCAATATTTTTATTATAGAAAGCCCAAACTTCAGTATTCCACTTTTTATCCAGTGTTGAAATCCTCTTCGGATTCATTAACTCTGAAGCTTGCGACTTTATATTTTGTTGTTCCTGATCTGTCTGTTTCGTGTCGGCCTCAGCAGGTTTTATTGGCTTTGCTTCGGCTTGCTTAACAATGACTTCACCGATGGTTGACTTTTTATCCGGCCCCTGTGGACGATCTACCTTCCACCAGCCAAGTGCATCTTTACAGTTATAGGCCTGCGCATAGCGGGTACGAATTTCATACTTGCCTGGAGCGCTGGGGATGTTTAATTTGAACTTAACGGTTTGCCAGCCTCGGCTGGTTTGCCCGCCGTTCCAGATACAGGCCTGGGCACGTTCTTCGCCAGCCAGGCCCACAATAATCTGATTGATGGCGCCACCACAATCTGGGCAATTATGATTAATCTGTAGAGTGGCGCTTATCTGTCCGCCTTTTTGTATTTCCAGAGACGCGCCTTTTGCATTAAGGTTAAGTTTGCGTACAGAGAAGCGACCTTTTTCGTTGAACTCATCTTTAAATGTGGATTGTTGCTGCGTTTTTTCTTTTGGGGCTTGTTGTGCAACGGGCTTTGAAGGTTTGCCAGTGATAGCGCCAGTTACACTGGTCAGTGACATATTAGAACCAGTTAGATCAGCATCTAATATGCCTTCGCCTGATTGAGTATTTAATATCTTTACAGGTAAAAAATGCAGCTCAGGTGCAAGCCATATCATCATTGTGCGCTCGCTGTCTTTTTGTTTGCCTTTGAGCTTGATGGTTTTGAAATTACCTGCTTCAGTTTCTATATTTTCTTCACCAAGATTTTCGAAGCGATGATTTTTTATTTCCCCCTTTGTTACTACATTGTAAGAAAGAATTTTTTGGCCAGCTTTTAAATCACTCATTAATCTTAAATGCAGTGAGAGGCTGTCGATGGCTTCGTCAGTGATCTTGAGTGTGCTTCTGGTTCCGTCTACATTGCTGCTGACACTTTTATTACTCCAGTTAAAGCTCAGTGAGCGCTTAAGTTTTTTATCGTTATCTTTATATTCATAGGTTTGAGGTTTTATTTTTTCCTGAATCTTTTGTAGTGTGGTTGTTTCCTTTATTATTGTTTTAATAAAAAAGGATATGAAACCTGTAGGTTTAAATTCGCCCTGATATAACCAGCTGTCATCTTTTTGCCGACTCAGCGTGACTTTGTGCTCACCAATATTCATATCGTTTTGTTGCAGACTATAAACCGCATTGTAGTCAGGAGGGAAAGCAGCCGGGTCTGCTATTTTAGTGGCGAGCTCTAATTGAGATTTAATTTCAGGTTCAGGTTGTTTCTGAGTTATTGACTTCTCAGGTAGCCAGTCTTTCTCTATTATTTGCGAAGCGGTATCACCAGCTTGCAAACCCTCTGCAAACTGGATCAACGGAATAGTACTCAGGCCGAGTAAAGCAGATGCACAGGCCGCCAGCAAAAAGCCGGCACGTTCACGCAAACCCAGGGCACTTAATCCCTGCTCGTAAACTAATCGATGCCAGTTACGGGGTGCCAGCACCTGCAGATGTTGCGGGCGTTTTCCGAGCAGAAAATTAACAAATACCCGATCTTGCAGCGGACTATCTTCAGGCTCTGTGCGCAGCATGTCGGTGAAAAAACGTGTCCAGTCACGTTTATGAATGCTCTTGGATGGATGCGCAATATTCAGATGAAAGCGGCTTCCGGGGGCTTCAAGTTGATCCCGCAATAGTTCACGTAAAAAACCTCTGACAGTACCTTCATCGTCACTGTTCAGTTCTTCAATAAATCGCAGGCGTAGCCAGTCGGGAATGTTGCCACGGCGTAACCAGGGCAGGCGTAACAAGCGCAGCAACGAGGTTTCATCCAGTACCGCTTTGCCATCATCATGCTTTAGCTGTAAACCAAGGTATAAAGTCAGGTACCAGTCCAGTTCGGGGTACACCGCCAGCGCGCACAGCCAACGGTAGCTATCTGATCCCAGGTAACGTTTTAATTGCGTCAATAAAGTTTCAATGTCTTCAGTATTTGGTTCATCGCGTTGCAGCCAGCGCGCCGGATGGGCGGTGATTATTTCAGGAAACTGTTCGCTCCATTGGGTTGAGGGCAATGGAGTCATGTTTTGCGAGTCACCCAGTTGTTCAACAAAGGCCAGTAAACCGGCGGGGGTGGCGGGCAATACCCTGCAACCGAGGCGCGCCAGTTCGACTTCACGAGAAGCCCAGTGAAAGGCGGGTACCGGCGTCATGAGTGCGCGCTCTGGCCAGGCGGTAAACTGTTCAGACCACGGGGAGGGGCGACCGGTAACCGGGTTAAGCAGCCCGCTTCCATCGCTAAACAATAACAGGCGGTGCTGAGCATAGCGGCCCGCCAGTTCACGCAGTGTGCGTCGTTTTTTATTACCGTGCCCACCTGAAACGCACATACGTGGGTCGCGATCGAAGTAGTAACGGTCTACCGCTACGCCACCGTCTTCAAGCCGATCGAGAAATTCGTCGATCAGGCGAGACTGCTGATCCTGAAAACCGTTGCGGTCAATCAGTACCAGATAGGTGGGCAGGCGCAGGCGAGTTTTATAGACTGGGCTAAACCAGCCGAGCTGGCGCACGGTTTCATCGACGGTGGCATCCGCATCCAGATCGCCCTGTCCACTGGCCTGGTGGCGTCGCGCCTCAATGCGTGCCCGCACAAAAAATTCATCGCTATACAACTTATGCTGGGGTTCTGGAATCGAAACCCCCGCCACCTCATCAACATTGCGCACCGAACGACGTTCGAGAATGAGCTGCCGACGTTTACGTCGCCATAGCCACCAGGTGGTTACTGCCAGTAATGGTAACAGGACGAGGATGATACGGGTTTGTTGAGGGTTAAGGAAAAAGGTATCCAGCCACAAAGCAGGCCGCGGTACGAGTCGAGCTTCGACAGTCAAGGTGCCAAAACCCTCGGGGATATCGTGGAAAGTGTCTGTCTGATAATCAGGGTGGGAAATATTGAGCTGGGTAATGCCGGTCATCTGAGTGGCAAGGTTAAATTTGCCGCTGCTGTCGCTATGGGCTAATTGCACGAGCTTTGCTTCAGCTGATCCTGTTGTGACGAGCAGCTTGCCATCTGAGCTGAATAGGGCGTAAGGGAGCTTGCTTATTATTAGTGATTCGCCAGATAAATAGGGTAAATAGGACGAGTCATCTCGTATTCCAACTTTAGCGACGGTGATTCGTGCAGGGCTTTTTTGGGTAGAAGTGTGTGAACGGTTGTCAAGCTGCAAGCGAGACAGTTCACGCCCATCACGTGTATCCCAGATATGCACTGTATTGTCTTCTGATGTCGTGACAACTTGTTGGCTATCAGGGCTGAACGAGGCAGAAGTGACAGCAGCATCGTGAAGTAAGCGAGACAGTTCTACACCCGCACTGGCATCCCAGATTCGAGCTGTTTTATCCCATGACGCTGTGACTACGAGTTCACCATCAGGGCTAAACGCAGCAGAAGCGATCGAACTGTCATGCTTCAAGCTAAACAGTTCACGGCTATTATTGGCATCCCAGATGTAAGCAGAATTATATGATGTCGCTACTATGCGTTTACCATCAGAGCTAAACGCTACGGTGCTGACTTTGCCATATTTTGGAAATGCAAATAGCCTGCGACCATCACCAGCATCTCTGATGCTTATAAAATCACCCAATGATTCAGTGAGCAGACGTTCGCCTTGCGGGCCGAACTTGGCAGATCTAACACTATCTTTTAGCGTCAAGTGAGATAGTTCGCGTCCGTTAACGGCACTCCAGAAGCGTACTGTTTCATCACCAGACGTTGTAACTACTCGCTTGTTGTCGGGGCTGAATGCAACGGAAGTAATTAAACTATCATATTGCAAACGAGACAGCTCGCGCCCATTATAGGTATCCCAGATACGTGCCGTGTTATCTTTTGATGCAGTGACCACCCGGGTGCCATCCAGGCTAAAGGCGATAGATATAATTGCCTTCCTATGCCCTTTAAGTTTCTGCATCACCGCCACTGTCGCACCGTTAATTTCCCGTCCTTCTAAATCATTAACCCGGCCGCTAATAAGCAACTCTGGTCCATCCGGTTTTTGTTTTATGGGTTCTGGTTGGACTGTCTTCGTTGGGCGAGACGACTGGGACGGTTCGGAGCTCGATTCTGTCGGGGGTGTAATCGTCTGGCTCACTTCCTCCTTCACCGGCAGCAGTGGCAATACCACCAACGCTGCCATCAAGCCCGTGGCAATTACCAGCCATTTCCAGGGGCGGGCCTTTTTAATGTCTTTGTCGAGTTGGGTCCTGCGTGGTGTAGGTTTTATTTTGTGTATTGGTTCGGGGGGCAGGCGTTGCTGCAACCATTCGGCGAAGCGTTGGTAAAAAAATCGTTGTTCATCCGGGTTGGTGCACAGTACCGGGGCCAGCCAGTTACGTAGTCGCATGGGTTCGATGCCGTCTTCATGGCTACAGGCGATAAGTATTTCCTGGGCTGCGATGTACTCTTTAACCCCAATCGGAAAACCATCACGGCGCAGGATCTCCAGCAGTGAGATCAGGTCATCACCGCTAATATTGACCGCATCCTCCGGCTGGGTAGCAGTGGTTGCCGATGCATTAATAAGGGTTTCGCTCACGCCTGTTTTGTCTTCAACCAGTCATTGAGTAGTTCCCGCGCGGTCGGTCGATCTTCCGATGTTTTGATCAGTGAGGCGAGGGCCGGCTCGATCATGGCCTCGGTGCGGATGTAGTTTTTCTGGTCCTTGGAACGTTCGGTCAAAATCCGCAACCAGGCCAGCAATTCACTGGTTGAAGGTTTTCTATGCAGGCCACCCGCGGGGTCACGCAGGCGATCGAATAGATCGAGTGCATCCTGTAGTAGGGCGTGTTTATCGGTAATGGCTTCCCCCAGCCTTGAGTGCACAATGTGGCTTAGGCGATCGCGATCGGGAAACGGGATATCATAGAATACGCAACGTCTCAGAAAGGCTTCCGGCAGGTTTTTTTCTGAATTACTGGTGAGTATTAAAATGGGGCGAAATTGAGGATCTGAGGTTACTTTTTTATTGCCCAGTTCAGGAATCTTGAAGTACATACCCTCGACTTCGTTTAACAGGTCGTTGGGAAAATCCCGCGGGGCTTTATCGATTTCATCGATCAATACTACCGAGCGTTGCTTGCCGGTATTTTGCGGGTTATCAGTGAGTAGCTGGGCAATGGAGGCGGGTTCGTTGGCGCGAAGAATGGCCAGTCCCAGGGCATTAAAGTGAATGTAGTTGAGGCTATCGACCGTGCCCTCGCCGGTATGCGCGGCATGGAAGCGCCCCAGCGTATCGTAGGTGTAGAACAGGTCACGGGCAACACTGGTAGACTTGGCTTCAAATTTTAACAGCGGGTGCAAACCCAGTTCCCAGGCCAGACTGTTGGCGAGCTGGGTTTTGCCCGTGCCGGGTTGTCCGGTTAACAACAGGGGTTGGCCAAGATGCAGTGCGACATTGACCGCATCAACCAGCCCAGGGTCAGCCAGATAACCCGCCGGATCAGCGTGGCGGTCTAATAATGAAGTGGGTAGTTCTACCGGTGCAGCGTGTTGAGCACCGGTGCCTTGATACCAGTTGGCGTTTGCCATGAGTCAGATTCCTCCTTCGTTTAAGCAGCGGTCCAGTTGGCGGCGTAGTTCACGTGCCAGCTTTTCCATGTGTATACCATCGGATTTATTAATTTCATTTTCTGTGCGAAAAAATTCGCGTAACCAGGGCTTGAGTTGTTCTTCGAGTACCAGCGGGTCACGGATGACGCCCTGGGATTCGCGGCAGAATTTACCAGCATAATCTTCCAGCCAGTTGAGCACATCTGCTTCGCTTATGGCTTCCAGTCTTTCAAGAGGGGCCAAAGTAAAATTTTCAGTCTCATCATTCTTGAGGTGGCTGACAAATTCACAGACACATTTATTTTTTTTGTTTAACTTGCGGCGCGCCCAGAACGATGCCTGTGAACAGTCTTTAAGGTGAAAGCTCAGTACGATGAACAGCTTCTGCCCAGGGGGCATGTCTGGCCAGGTTGTCCAGTGTTTAAGCCAGCGCTGAACCAGTTTTTCCTCATCGGCCTGCCAGTCTGAGCTCAACACTGAAGAGGAGATCATGACCGGGCAGCGATGGCGGGCGAGTTCCTCAGCCATTGTCTGGGAATCTGCACGGCGCTCTCCGGTTAAACTTTCTGCTAGACGACTTTGCAGCCGCCGCTCACGCTCATCCAGAGAAGCGCCGGGCTCGCTCCAGCGTAAATCAAAATGCTGCAATGGTTCTGAGTCTTCTGCAAGTCCCAGTAGTTTAGGGAAAGTCACTCTTTCAAGTCGTTCCACAAAAGCACTGTGCGCTTCGCGTTCATCACCGTAGACAATGGCAACAAAAGGCCGTCGCGGGCATTGTTCGAAATGAATATCCAGGGCATCGGCCAACTGGTCGCGCTGCCGGCTGCGATTGTTCATATAGGGCAGCAACTCAGGGATCTCTACCTTGCCGTTGCCGCCGTGTTTCTGTAGCGCCAGACTCAGTGCCGCGGTCAGGCGTGCGTCGAGTTCATCGGTGTTTCGAAAGATGCTGACAAGGTGTTTTTCCTGTAGTGTTGACCGTAGCTGGAGAATGGCTGCCGGGTCTGAATCTGAGTTTGATTCGGCCCAGTCAACCGATTCATCAAGAATGAATATCAAACGGGGAATACCCGCCAGACCCGCTTCTTCATACTCTAATTGAGTAATGCTCTTTTCCTGGCCAGGGGGTGTGAATCCGTAGCGGTGTGCAAACAGGCCAACATAGACATTGCTGGAGCGGACATCCGCCAGGCAGCGATCCAGGGGGCGCTCATCACTGGCGAGGTAGTCTTCCATTGCAACGGCTCGACACTGGAGATGGCGCACCGCTTTGGCTGCGGTTGTGCGAAAATCCTGTAGATCCTGATAGGTTGATGAGATGTAAACCTGAAACATACCACTCCAAGTAAGGGTGATCGGTTGGCCGTTTAGTTTTCTGGCCTTTGTTATTGTAAGAAACAATTTTTATAATTTTTTATTCAGCGTATAAGCCTGATGCCTGAACATCACATACTGCAGATACTCGTTAACGCGTTTAGCTTTCTGAAATTTTATGTTTTTATATTAACCTAAATGTTTGTTTGTGCACAATTTAAAAACAATGAGTGATTGTTTTATGCGCAAACAGGTGTCAAAAATAGTACAACAAAGACAGTGTCTGGATAGTATAAATAATTGTTTTCTTATATATAGGTGTTCATATTTGTACGGTGCTATATACTTTAAATATTGAAACGTATTTATTATTCTAAAGGTCTTGATAGCTTGATAAATTAATTTACGCATTTTAAATAAAAATATAATAAATTATGGTTTGCTGTTGATGCTGGAGAATGTCTGATGGCAAAGGGTCATTGATTTAATACAATTATTTACTCAGCTATTAAATCTCAACCCGGGTTTAGTATTTGCCGGGCAATGAGTATAATTAAAGCGGAAATAATTCATGAATATTAACGTAACGAAGATACAAAACTATGACACAAAATAAATTTGAACTTGCCGTTGAGCTTATTGATAAGGCAAACAATGAAGATCCAAATCAGGAAAGCAGTGATGCAAAGCAGTGGCCAAAAGAGGGGCTTTATTCGCATCGCATGACTGACATGCAACAGCGATATGCATCGGATGCGGATGATGCAATGAAGCTGGCTTTACGTGCTCAGCATATCCAGCGCTGGAAATACCCTCGAGACGAATACCCGATGGATCGTAAAGGCTATCATCTATGGCGAACCAATCTTTATACGTTTCATGCGGACACGGTGGCTGCCTTGCTGGTACAGGCGGGTTATGATGACGAATTTATTAATCGTGTAAAAATTGCTGTCAGTAAGAAGTCACTGAAAAGTAATCCGGATACACAACTGCTAGAGGATGTGTCGGCGCTGGTATTTATCGAGCACTATATGCTTGCCTTTGTGGAAAAGCATCCCGAATACGATGAACAAAAGTGGATTGACATTATAAAGCGCACCTGGAATAAAATGACGGAAAGGGCGCATGCTTTTGCTCTGGCGGGTCATATAAAACTTCCTGAGTCGCTTGTTCCGCTCATTCAGAAAGCGGTTTCCAGTTAGAAGTTATAATTCTAAAAAATAAATCATATATGAATAGAATGTAATTCGAATAGCTGTACTTAAGGTGATATGGTGTGAAATGAAAAAATATAAAGTCATGCTAAATGGACAAAACTTTGTTATTGATCTCGGTGAAGGTCAGGCAAGGCATGGCTTTTATACCACTCGATATGTTGATGCAAATACAAAGGCTGAAGCTGAAGATATTGTTATTGCGTCTATAAATAATAGAAGTGATATTAAGGAAAATATTAAAAATGAAAGCAACGATCCGCCCATGTTGTATGCGGAGGAAATTGTGGAAGTTACTGCTGCTGAAGAAGGCGAGCAGGAACTTTCATGGTTTAAAGAAGCGTTTTAGAGGTGGGTTTCGAAATCGCTGGATTCCCGATAAAAGCATTAGGGAATGAAGGAGTGTGTTGTTTGTTGTGATTTTTAATTAGTTTTTAAGATAAAAAATTAAGCAGAAAAATAACACGCCTTAACAAACATCGTCATCCCAGCATGCTTCTAGTTGGGATCCAGTGGCTTTAGCGAACATAAGACACTGGATTCCGGCTCAAATGCATAGCGGAATGACAGGGTATATAGTTTGTCCTGCTTTAATCTCATTTTTAGGATTAAAAAATCATTAGCCGATAAATTAAAAACCATAATAAGCTTCGTCATCTTCGAATGCCTGCATCGGAGATCTAGCGACTTAAGAGCTGCAAAATAAACAAACAACGGACACATAAAGTCAACAGAACATCAGCCGCACATTCCACAAACTTTCTCAGGCTATTTCTAACAGTAAGTCAGTTAAACTACAGATATTATCGATATATATCTGAGGTAACCCTTGTCTAATTTCACTTTTAAAAACCGATACCTTGCACTGGGCGAGGGCTTTTACCAGAAGTGTAAACCTGTGCCGGTTGAGAAACCCACTTTAATTAAATTCAATACTGAACTTGCTGCTGAGCTGGGTGTGTCGGGTGAACAGGATGAAGCTTTACTGGCGGATATCTTCTCAGGCAACCGCGTGCATGCAAGCTGCGAGCCGCTGGCAATGGCGTATGCCGGGCATCAGTTTGGCAGCTTTAATTCACAGCTGGGTGATGGTCGTGCTATTTATCTCGGGGAGCTTGGTTCAGAAGGTAGTGTACTTGATGTCCAGCTTAAGGGCTCAGGTCAGACACCGTATTCCCGCAATGGGGATGGTCGTGCAGCGCTGGGACCGGTGCTGCGGGAATATCTGCTGAGCGAGGCGATGCACAAATTGCATGTGCCTACCACGCGGGCGCTGGCGGCGGTGACAACCGGTGAGCCGGTAGCACGTGAGCGACTTATGCCGGGCGGAGTGATTGCCCGTGCGGCCGCCAGCTTTATTCGTGTCGGGAGTTTTCAGTATTTCTATATGCAGGAGGATAATGCATCGGTTAAGAAACTGGCGGATTATGTGATTGAATGTAATTACCCACAGGCGGCAACGGCTGAGAACCCTTATGTTGCTCTGCTCGAAGCTGTGGTTTTACGCCAGGCAGATTTAATTGCGAAGTGGATGCAGGTTGGATTTATTCACGGCGTAATGAATACGGATAATATGTCGATTGCCGGCGAAACCATTGATTACGGTCCGTGTGCGTTTATGGATTTTTACAATCACGCTCAGGTGTACAGTTCCATCGACCGAGATGGGCGTTATGCCTATAGCAACCAGCCATCAATTGGCCTGTGGAATTTATCACGCTTTGCGGAAACCCTGTTGCCATTATTTGCGGATGAAACCGAAACGGCAGTGAGTTTGGCGAAGCATATTTTGCAGCGTTATGTTGTGCGTTATGAAGAAAGTTGGCTGGCGGGTATGCGTGCTAAATGTGGCCTAAGCGTAAGTAGCGGAATTAATGTGGATGATGATAAGGCTTTACTGGAATCTTTACTGGATACCATGGCTGAAAATGAAGCTGACTTTACACTGACATTTTATTATTTATCGCAATTAAATAAAGCGGTCAGTGAAAGTGATAATGAACTTCGTGCCTTATTTAATAATCCGCAAGCTATCGATGAATGGTTACAGGTATGGCGAAAACGTTTAGACAGTGAGCAAATGACCGATAGTGAACGCCAAATCAGTATGCAAAAAGTAAACCCGGTTTATATTCCCCGTAATCATCAGGTTGAAGCGGCCATTAGAGCGGCGGAAGATCGCAATGACTTCGCACCCTTTCATGCATTAAATGAAGTATTACAAAAACCGTTTGAATATCAGCGGGGCAAGGAGAGCTATATGCTTCCACCTGAACCGCAGGAAGTTGTGCGACAAACTTTTTGTGGGACTTGAATTTGTGGTGATGTTTTTTCTAAAATTAATTCTTATAAAAAAATTTGCTGAATCACAGGTGTGCTCATATCCGAATGCTTGTGTCGCAGATCCAGTGAATTTGAATGCTGTAAAATCACTGGGTTCCCGATAGAAACAGTCGGCAACGACGGATTGTTTTGTTTATTCGGGCTATAAATTTGTTTTTAAGATTAAAAGACATTAACAGATAAATAAAACTCTATAACAAACATCGTCATCCCAGCATGCTTGTAGCTGGGATCCAGCGACTTTGCCGAACATAAGACATTTGATTACGGTTCAAAAGTATACCGCAACGACAGAAATGTAGCACTATTCGAATACAGTCGTAAACATTGATAATTCCAGCCATAACTGTTATAAATAACTTTCACTTGTGAGTGGGCGAACAAAACGTGAACCACCTCACATATAGGTTCTGAAAGTCACTTCAACATTGTTTTACCGTGCCTGATTGCGATATAAATTCTGATATATCAGTAGATCAGCTATATTGATAATTTGTGTGATCCTCCAATTGACAATTACCTGAAAACAACGCGTGTCCGCCTGTTACTTATTTTACTGGTACCCTTAGCATATGGCCATTTTTGAGAAAGGCAAATTAACCGTTATTAGTGAGAAAGAAGATGCCGATCTGTCCGGCGCTTCACTCAATAAAAATCTGTCTGCGGTGGGTTACGACAAGGATGAAAAGTTTTTTTATATGACCATGGATAAGGCCTTGTTTTCTGATCCTGTCAGTACCATTCGAACCGTCCTGGATGCGCATGGATTTGTACCCAATCTTGAAAATATTTTATCCTGCCTCGACAGTTTTAATTTTTCGGTGCATTCGCGTGTTTCCGCTAAAGATGATTCTCAATCATCGCCTGCCAAGGTTCAGGAATATCTTCCCTGTCTTCGTTTTGAGCTGCCACATAAAAATAAGGTAGGCGTTATTCTGCAGAGTTTTTATGATGAAATTGCAAAGTACGAATCTAAAAATTCCAGTCATGAAGGGCTAGGCTGGGTTCCAGACCCTGAATTAAAAAAATCAAAAGATTTATTGGCCGAGTTAAAAACACTTAAGGCTGAAAACTCAGAACTACAGAGTCAGGTGAGTGTATTGACGCAACAGTTAAGCATGGAACAAAAATCCCTGAGCCGGGCATCCAAAGCACTGGATTCGCAACGGGTATTGCCGGACAACGCAAAAATATGCCGGGTTGATCATGTTGACCTTAAACAGCGCAAAGTAAAAGTTAAATGCAATCGTAAAACCATTGAAATTCCTACCCACCTGTTAGATCGTGTCCCGGATTATCAGGCACGGTGTTTAATTACATTCGATGAAAATGAAGAGATTCCCCTGGGTATTATATTTTTTAACAATGAAGAATTGGGAGATGTTGAAAAGCGCACCGCTGAATTATTGTATGTAAAAGGTGATAGCTTTAAGGCGCGTGATTCCCAGCGCAACGAATTTCAGATTAAAGCCGTTAACCCTGTGGAAGCAAAAACCATCGAGGCATTAGGGCGTGGCATGAAAGTAGTAATATCAATTGCAGATGGGTATGTGGTGCGTTTTTCTGTGCTGGGTTCAACCGAGTCGGAGCAGTTTACCAGTCTGGTTCAGGAACAGTTTATTGTGCATGATATTGCACGTAATCAATTAGTTATTAAGTCATTTTACGATGATGAATAGTAAATCATTATAGAGAATAATTTATGCAGGGTTTAAAAGATAAAAAATATCTGGTGACATCTAAAAAACGATTTGATCCGATTACACTGGTTTTCAGTGTTGGTTTGCTGGGTGCTGTGCTTATATCTGCCATTGGTTTTGATACCGGGCTTGGCATTGGCGCGAGTAATAAATTTCTGTTTAATGATTTTCGTAGCTTTTTCTTTGTGGTGGGTGGAACTTTAGGGATACTGTTATTTCAGTTTGATCTGGAAACATTTTTCAATACGATTATTTTAGTGTTTCGATCTTTTATTGGTAACCCGTCAAAAAGTATTAATCAGCAAATGGAAGAGCTGGATGAATCGATTATTAAAGGCAGTAGCATACTCGATTTACGCGATGGCAATGAAATTACCGGTGACCTGCTTAATGATATTGCTTATATGATAAAAGAAAAACTGTTTTACGAAGAAATAGAAGACTTTGTTTCTAATCGTATCGCAACTGTTTTTCTGGTTAGAAAAGTTGCGGTTTCATTACTTAATAAAGGTGCAAAAGTAGCACCGGCGCTTGGTCTTCTGGGAACGGTTATTGGCCTGATTGAAGTGCTGCAGTCTCTGGAAGACCCGTCAAATATTGGGCCAGCCATGTCATTGGCATTAATGACCACGGCATTTGGATCGGTACTGGGTTCACTGGTATTTACACCCCTGGCAGGTCGGCTTGAAAATCATAACAGCATGTACATAGAAACCCATAAGCTTTTGATGAACAGGGTGAGTGTATTAATTCGACGAGAAGACCGGCAAATGGATTCGGTAAAAATGAATAAGAAACTGGATGCCGATTCATGAAGCTTGACCAGTTAACCGTAGATGATAACGATGAAGGTCTGGATGTTTTTTACATCAGCTTTGGCGATCTTATGGTTATTCTGTGTGTGTTTTTTGTCATGTTATTGACGATGAGTAAAGTTGATATTGGGTCTTTTGAAAAAGTTAAAAGCGTGATGACCGGCAGCACAGAAAATACTTTAGTAGAACTGGCGGCTGATTTAAAAGAAATTGTTGAAGGTACGCCGGGTATTCCCGGTGCCACAGTAGAACTCGCAAAGGACGGTGTGCGAGTGGATATGGATACCGGTGTATTATTTGCAGCGGGGAGTGCAATTATTAAAAATTCGGCACTGCAGTCTTTTGAACCATTACTACAGAAAATTAAAGCAACCGATTATTTCATTGATGTAGAAGGGCACAGTGATGATATGCCCTTTTATCGATATAACGAAGGTGAAATTGAAAGTAACTGGAGCTTAAGTGGAAAACGCGCCAGTAGTGTTATATTGCATTTGAGGTCGCTGAGGTTTTCATCGAAAAGGTTACGTGCGGTTGGTTATGCACATACACGTCCGATTATAAAAGTGCAGGGCAAAGCCGGTGAAGAACTGGAAGCTGCAAGGGCGCGTAATAGACGGGTTTCTTTGTTGATTAAATAAAATTGTTTCGTTATTTTCTTGTGTTTGTGTCGAGATTTTAGTGTGTCTGGGTTTAACAGTCACTGGATTCCCGACACCAGCATTCGGGAATGACGAGCATATAACAATAATCTCCATAGGGTGGATTAAATACAGAACAAACTTCGTCATCCCAGCATGCTTTTAGCTGGGATCCAGTGGCTTTAGTTGAGTAAATTACTGAATGCCGGGTTTCGCTGGAATGACAAATATAACATTAACACCCACAGGTTGGATTAAATAGAGTAGATCCACCGATGTTAAAAAATCAAATTAAGGTAAATAAGTGGCAAACTTGATTTCCAGTAAAAAAACAGCCGAATTGGGTCTTACAATAAAAGGCGATAGACGTAATGCCTTTCGCATTAAACGTTTTAAAAATGACCATGGTTTTCAGGTATATACTTTAGAAAACATTGCAGAAGGTAGAAAAGTATTTATCCCTCGATTTATTTTTGGGCGCTTTCGTGCCTGCATTCGATCGTTGTTAAATAATGAAATCAGTAAAAAACAGCCGGAGCCATTTGAACTCACGGTTACTTTTCTAAATCGCGAATATTTTTATTTTAAATCTTCCAGTACCGATTTGGATAACCTGATTATCCAGGACATTGAAGAAAGGGAAGGCTCATCCGGTTATATTACGGTAGGTCGGCGTAGTCTGGCAGCACTTGATCAACTACTTTATAATGATAAATTACAGCATCCGAATGATGTTTTGCAGGAAATTATATCCTACCACAAACTCTTTCAGTTTAGTTTTGTTAAAGGCAGTAAAAGCATAACCAGTGGTCTGGCTTTGCGTAAGGATGTTTTGCAAATTACGGAACGTTATACGCCCAGTCTTGCGCAACGGGTACTGCTTAATGCTGACGCAAAAGAAGCAGACAAAAAAGTTATTGTTAAGCCGTTAGAGAATTATTCGAGCGTTAAATCAAAAGATAAAAACCTATACCAGCCTAAGTTAGGGCAGCGATTTAATGAAAAGGATATCAAGGTAGATTACGATGAAGTATTCTCCGATGTTAAAATCTCCCGCAAGCAAGTAGAAGAGTCAGATGATGTTGCGGACACAAAGTCCGCTAAAGATAAATCTATTCTTTCACAGTTTCATATTCCCCTGGCCGCAAGTGATATAAAAGCGTTTGATTCAGGTAAGTTTTATTTTGAACTCAGCACAGCAGAAGCCAGTCAATTTCGTGAACGCTTTATCAGTGATCGCGCGTGTGATTTTTATCTGGGTTTTGAAATTATTGATGCACTTTTTCCTTTCAATCGATCTATACGCACGTTTCAGTTTCCGCTTTATTATTGCAAAGTTCACATACGTGAATCGGGGCGGGGTGTGCACCTTGAAATTAGACAGGATGGTCTATTTTATTTAAATCATCTTGCTCTGGCACAACTGGTTGATAAATACAGTGAAGCAGCGGCTAATGTAGATCCGGTTGATACCTTCTTTAAAACACTGTTAGCACAGGATATTAGTGTAGACCGATTAAATGACCGGATTCATTTGTCCCGTCAATTGCCCATTAAAGAAAGTATTTTTGATAGAACTCGAGAAATTTTATTAGGCTATCAGGATGAGAGTGGTAAGGGCGGTATTTTAGGGGGGTTAAAAGTTAAAGGTATTGAGTGTGATTTACAAAATGTATTTTTATACCGTGCACCTAAGCTTTTAAATCCAATTGATCAGGCATTGGAAATTGATCTTGATCAGATTAATGACATTGCTCATCAGCCCGGAAAGCGATTTTATAATTCATTGCTCGGTAAATTTCTTACGCCTGAGCAGGAACCCGAACAACATAAAAAAACGCAGAATGATCCTATAACCTGGATGCCAGGTGCACTACCACAAAGTACACGAAGTTTAATCGACCGGCTTAATCATCACGAACTGGTGTTGCTTGAAGGCCCACCGGGCACGGGTAAAACCTATGCAATAATGAATCTGTTAATTCACTGTATTTGCAGTAAGCAACGTGTGCTTATTGTAAGTGATCAACCAGCGGCAATTGAAGCGTTAATAGAAAAGTTACAGGCGTATCTAATTAGCTCCGATCGGGGGACGCCCGCAGAGCGTAAATGGAAGGAGCTACTATTTAGTGCCATTAAAGTAATTGACGAAGTTGAAACCGGAGAACAGAGCCTGTCTAACTTAATTGGTAAATTAACTCAAACACTTAACGTGCTTGAACCCGGCCCGGGGTTAGCTGCCAAAGGCGAAAATCTTGATAAAAAAATCAGGCTGCTGGGTGAAAAAATTGAAAAAATCAAAACCCACATCAATGAAATGATGCAGGGTAATATGGGAGATAAAACCCGCTTTGATCATCGTGTGCTGAGAAAAGAAGAAGATACTACGTCAATACAAAGTTTGCTTGAATTTCTGGGGCTTTTGCAGGCTAAGAAATCAAAAACCAGAATATTGATTGATAACTTCGTGAATAATCGTTTCCGATTAGTATCGGACGATATGGAAGCCTGCTATAACTTTTTTAAGATTCCGGTCCAAAACTTTGAAAACGAAATTAAAGTTTTAAAAGATGATGATAAAATACTCTCTCTAATCCTTGATAGAAAACCGAAAACAGTAGGGCAGTTTCATGAAATAACACGGGAATATCCACGGCATGAAATTATTCGATATCTGGAATCGGTTATTCACCGTAAAGTGCCTGAACAGGGTAATGCTTTATTTCAGTTATATATAAAAGTTAAGTCACTTTTTGTTCCGCCTCTTCAAAATGCTACAAAAGTATTATTGCAAACGGTAAAAGACCAGACTGATTTATTGAAAATGTCAGATAAATTCTCTGATGAACTCTGGAACCTGTTAAGGGAGTTGCACGAAACCATTCGCCTGGGTGAAGAACCGAGCCGTATTCTTAATCTATACCGCAGCATTGAAAGTCAGTCCGCCACAGATAGTAGTCAACCGTATAACAAAGGCTCTTCAATACAGGGAGATTTAGAAGAGATTAATGATCTGTTTAATCAACAGGATAAAGTTGTGCGGGAGCGGCTGGTTGAAAATTTACGTGAAATTGTTATTGGAGCGAGTGAGTCTAAACACGGATCAGGAACCAGCAATATCACTAGTATTATGGCGCTTGCAGAAAGCCTGCAACAATTCAATTCCATAAGTGAAAGTGGAGCAGTGTTTAATGAGTTTAGAGAGAAATTATTTGAAACCTTTCCGATCTGGGTAGTTAGAAAACAGATAGTGCCATTTATTTTGCCCTGCACTGAACAAAGTTTTGATCTGGTTGTCGTTGATGAAGCAACCCAGTGTCGGGTGGATGATGCCATGTCGTTAATGTTCAGGGCGAAGAAAATACTGGTCGTGGGAGATGATAAGCAGACCGTGCTGCAGAAAAATTCAGTGATTGATGATTATCTGTTTAACGATCATGAACTGGATGAGCATTTAAGGTCTACTCAGGCACGTGGCTTTAAAGGCGGTGGATCACATATATTTGCACTGGTAAAAGCGATAAAACAGGCGTCAGTCATGCTTGATGAGCATTACCGTTGTCCGGCAAGTATTATCGAGTTTTCAAATAAATATGTTTATGACAATGGTCTTAATATTATGCAATGGGAGTTGCCTGAACATCCACCTTCAGTGATGGTTGATTACAGTGAGAAAACTAAAAAATCATCTAAAAAAGCTACCAGTGGAAAATTTAAAGGCATAGAAACTGAAATGCTTGATCGTTTCATGGATTACATGTACAGCGCTATTAAAGACATTGAGAAAACCAGTGGCCGCAAGGTCAATGTTGAAACTGATGTTGCCATTTGTTATTTCTTACTGAAAAATGAACCTTACGTAAAAGCCGTTAAAGACAAGCTGCTCAGAAAACTTAATCGAGGTGAAGATGTTCTTGATGGTGCCGGTGCTGCATTACAGGGTAAAGAACGTGATTATATTTTCTACCTGTGGGATATAACGCGTTATAATATGGGGGCTTTTAAGCAGGGGGATGATGCTGATAAAAGAAAGGGCGAGTTAAATGTTTTAATGAGCCGGCCCAAGATAAAAGCTTTTCACTTTTTGCACCGCAATTTTGACCAGCTAGAACATGAGCGAACGAATATTACCCGATATTTGTGGCGTGCAAATATTCAGCACGAACAGACCATTAATCAACCGGCGAATAATCGGCGGCCTTTATATGATTCGTTAATAGGCGCTTTATTAAACTTTAGTGTTGATAACGCCAGTAATCGAAGCATGAAGGATGTCAGGCTTAGCATTCAACAGGGGAGTATTGATTTCAGAGAAAATATAGCGGTAGGTGATGCGGGTCGTGTTGTTGATTTAATTGCCTTCTGTGATTCTTCTACGGATAATGTCATCGGTCTGGTTGATCTTTCTGGTTTCGGTGCTGAAAAAAATGTGGGTCAGAGCATTGTCGATTATTTTTTCCAGCTCAAGCGTGTGTCGCCAGGCATTGACCCGGTGTTTATTTTTCCACATGAATTAATTGACGAAAATGCACAAAGTTTTAGGTCGCTTATGCAGAAGCTAGGCAAGCTGTGATTGAGTATGTTTAAAACGGGTCTTGTCTAATTATCAGGCTTAATTATCAGGCTAAATCTGAGAGCCCTAATTTGTCTTTTTGTTATTTTATGTATAATGTATTAGTTAAGGGTTTAGAGCAAAAAATCTGCTAATGTTGCAAACCGTTGTATTTTACCATATTTACTAATTATGGAGTATTTAAATGTTTTCCTGGCCATGGTGGAGTTTTTCACTTATTGCAGCTGTAATCTGGGGTTTACATTTTAATCTAGTGGTTAAGGTTTCAAATGTTTTACCCAAAGATATTTACACGCCTTTAACTATTTTTGTTATAACCAGTGTTTCTATTTTATTGATACTGCCTGTTAGTCATCACAAAATATATGCTAATTTGTTTACGCTTTGGCATAGCGGTAATGAAATCCGGCTGTCTGTTCTATTTCTGGTTTTCACGGCGATTATTGCGGCAAATTTATTGTACATTGCAATGCAGTTAAGCCCGAATGCAACGGTTGCGGCTTTGCTGGATATTACCTATCCAGTTTTTGTTGCGATTATTGCCTGGTTACTGTACAGGGAAAGTCATCTGGACTGGTCTGTTTTGGTGGGTGGTGCGTTAATTTTATGTGGATCGATGCTGATTGTCTGGAAGCATAATTAATGATTTTATAATATGATAGTAGAGGCGAGTTTTCTAATGCAAGGAATATTAAATGAAATTTAATCAAAATAACTGAAAATCAGGATTAACGCTAGACCGGATCAAGTTTGAGCAGGAAGTTCTCAAAAGTAATCACTATTTAAATGAGTGGGTATTTTTTATAATGGTCCTGCACAGACCTGCTATTATATCAACTTATGATAAATAAAATTTACGCTTAACCCATGAAAACTATCTATTAATAATGTTACTGGAATCAAAATGAAAAAAATTATTGTTGGTATCGTACTTATCATTGTAATTGCAACCATAGGCGGTTTTTATTATGTGCTAAATAATCTTGATAGTCTGGTGAAAGCGGCTATTGAGACACATGGTAGTGAAGCGACCAAAACGGCTGTCCGTGTGAGTCAGGTTAAGATCGACCTTGGCAATGGTGGCGCTACTATTAATGGGTTGACTGTTGCTAATACATCGGGCTTTAGCATGCCACTTGCATTTTCTCTGGGCGAGATAACCGCTGCAATTGATTTGCAATCCCTGCAGAAAGAACCCTACATTATCAATGAAATAACCGTGCTTTCACCACAGGTGTTTGTTGAAATAAATAAAGATAACAAAACTAATCTGAATCAATTGAAAAATAATTTATTGGGTGATGCGAAGCCCGCAGATAAACCCCAGGCGGTTGATGATAATGCAGGCACACCTGAGCCACGTATTATCATCCGTAAGCTGGTTTTTGCTGATGGTGATATAAATGCAAAGGTCGTGGCATTGAATAACAAGGAATATAAACTTAAATTACCCTCTATTCATTTAAGTAATTTAGGCGGCAGTAAAGGTGCGACGCCGAGTGAGCTATCTGCTGAAATAATTAAAAATTTAACTGACCGAGCCAGTGCGGTCGTGAAGGAAAAAGTGATCGATGCCGAGCTGGATAAACTAAAGGCAAAAGCAAATGCAAAAATAGACGAAGAAAAAGCCCGGCTGAAAGAAAAAACGGATGCTTACAGTCGTGAGCAGAAACAAAAAGCCAGTGACAAATTAAAGGGGCTGTTTAATAAGTAAGTTCAGTGCTGTCATGCTGACCTGTCATTTAGTGGCCTGTGATTTAGTAATAGCTTGAGCTATCAAGTTATTACTATGTGACAGGTAAGCAGAAGTATGGGGTTTACGTTGGCATTCGGTATAAAACGACATCAATAAAATAAATCCTGCTTAACCATTGTAGTAAATGAATCTTGTTTGGTAACTTAACGGAATTTAACTGCGAATTCTCTTAGCAAAATAATTCATCCCCCAAACAGGTTGTATTAAAGCTCGCTGTTTCCTCTAATTATTGTTGATCTCGTTTTATATTTTTATCGTATATTTCTGATTTAAATTTACATACCGCTTTCATTGTTTTTATTTATAGCCAGTCAGACAAGGAAATGCCAAATCCAATACGGTTAACCGACTGGTTGTAATCAATTAAACTTTCTCCATAGCCCGAAAATATCTGTATATAACCCCGCATATCTTTTCTGTGACCGATAGAAAAGCTCCAGCTTAATTCCGTGGCACCTCGATCAAAACCGGATTCAATATTGTTGCGCGACATTAAGGCAAAGGTGTTATTGTTTTTTTTATAGAGGATGTGAAATTCACCATGTCCCATATAGTCTGTAATGTCCGGATTGTCGTCAGTGAGTGAACTTTCATTCAAACGACTCCACAGTTTTAACGTAAAAACAAAGGATTGTTTTTCAAATGCAAATTGGGTATAAATTCTGTTCCAGCTTCTGGACAGGTCACCACTTCGCCCGTTAGATTGGTGAGAAAGCCCCAGTATATTTACCCGGTTGTTAAAGCCCATGATGTCAATGCGGCTTACTGACTGCAGCCATAGCTCTGGTTCATGGTTGGTCTCTCTGAACGGTCTGGAAATATCACTGTTATAAACCTGCCAGAAAGAGCGGTTCGTGTAACCCGCAAACAGGCTGATATTTTTGTTGAATATTTCAGCTACCAGTGGGGTTTTAATGCTGATTTGAAACTGTCCTTCGAGATCATCAAATGTGGTGGCAGCGCCATCGGGTTGATCCGGGTACAGACTGGAATCATAACCGGAATGATTATAGGACAGGGGCAATATAAAGTTAGGTTTAAACGCCATTAGTGTAAAGGGTTTATAAACATTGCTCCTGTCTATATTAATGCGTGTGTCAATAGCGGATTGATGTTCAGGTGAAGTGTAGTGACTATTAGCTGACTGTGTTTGTATTTTGCAGGTGTTGGAAATGCTACTGGCTAGTACATCAACTTCAGCATTTGAGGTTTTGCTTAACACGCACTTTTCATATGCAGTTAAATTTCTTGCAGTTAATTCATCTGTGGTTAACTCATCTGCGGTTAACTCTATGGCACTTACGGAATTACTTAATACATAAAATAAAATAGTGACTGTCAGAAACAGGTTTTTAAGAGTGGGATTATTTTTAAGGTTCATGTTTGCTCATAAAAGTGTGAAGCATCGGTGTCGTGAAAGCATAGCTTAGAATCGGGAATAATATCCCTCGGTTGGCCTGTGGATGATCATTCTTATTTTGAGCTAAACAATCTGTCAACAATGTGCAAAGGAATCGCTATTATAAATTAAAAAGGCCGCCGGTGAAAACCGCCGACCTTTATTTTTGCTGTTTTAAAATAGCCAGGTAAAGTAGTTAAGTAAAATAGCTAAGTGAAAGTAGCTAAGTGAAAGTAGCTAAGTGGCGATTTGAACGCTACTCAGCCAGAGGTAAACCACTGGGAAGTGATTCAGGTGTGTCGCCACGTATATCGATGCTCGCTGGATCGGTAAGTGACTGTAAAAATTCAACAAGCTGGTATACTTTTTTTGCGCTTAATTGAACTGGAGCCAACTCATTAGCCGCTGCAATTGCTGCAACGCGCGTCGGGTTATTCATCACGATACAGTCAATCGCATCTAAATCCGCCCGTGAAGCTAACACTGGCTGAGATTCACAGTTGTAAGCATATAATGATGCCACTGAATCAAGGTGGTGGCGAATCACGTCATGCAAATTATTATAAGCGCCACCGTGACCATAAGGTGCTGTTAGTGCAACATTACGTTTGTGTTTTGAAGGCATTCATAAAATAGCAATTAATCAATGGCTTATATATCTTATTAATGCGATTGTCTGATTAATGAACAATCAATAATGCACTGGATATTTAACTCAAATAAATGTATATTTCAGGCAGTTGATTTTGGGAAATGTGTATGCAAGAAAGCAGGGATAGTCTACAGAAAAAGATACACGCATTAGATGAAGCCATTAATAACACGCGAGAAGAATTTAAAGATAAGCTCAATGAGCTTACATCTGAATTAAATCATCTACGTAAATTGTCGGAAGAACTCTCTTCAAAACCACTTTCCAGTCATGCTATTTCTGACAGTACTGAAACTGATGTACCCAGTGTTAGTGTTCCCACCGCTAATATGCCCACCGCTAATATACCTCGGGTTGCTAAAAATGGGATTGCTACCAATGGAGCTGATACAAGTGGGGCTGACCAATTAACAGACAATGTTAATCATCCCGATAATAACGTCTCACAAGTCAAAGCTGCGCGTTCTAATCAAACTGTCTCCAGTCGTTCTGTCTATCGTGAATCAGCGGCTACCTCAAATTCGGATAAAGCGTCTACGACTACAGCAGATAATAAAACCCATTCAGTAAAAGCCGATGCCGTAGACAATACACGGCCAGAAGGATGGGGTGTGGCGCCACCCACACCGCCAGTGCAGAAAAAACAAAAAGTGAATGAGCCGGGTGTTGTACAGGTGTTGATGTCTAAAGCATTTGAAACCGCATTCAGTCAGATTTTAAGTTTATTATTAACCTTCACCGCTCCATTTCATGAGTTATATCATCGCTTGCTCAGGCTTTACTTTCATTATCAAAAACAGGGTAAAGCACCCGTGTTTTTAATGACCGTGGCGGGTTTAATTACCTTGACCGTTGGTTTTGGTTATTTGCTGCAGTATTCATTTGATACCTTATTTAGCGATACATTAAAAGCCGTTACCGGCTATGTTATTGGTGCGGGTATCATCGGGGCAGGTGTGTTGCTCTCCAGAAAAAGTACCGATTTTAAAGACTACGGCGCCAGCGTTATTGCTTTGGGTATTATTTTTAGTTATCTCACTTCATATTTCGTTGGCCCTTATTATGGGCTGGTTAGTGAAAGCAGTGGCTTAATTTTATTGCTGTGCGTAACCCTGGCAGCTTTTTCATTGTCCATTATATTTGAAACCAGAGTGGTGTCAGCCATCACACTTGTTGGCGGTGTGTTTATGCCGTTTATTGTCGGTGATTCAGATTCTGCAGGCCTGGTTTTTGTTTTATATATTTTCGTTTTATCGGTGGGAAATTTATATATATCCCAAAAAATAAAATGGCCGGCTTTAGCACAAATCACCTTTTTCCTGAGTTTATCGGTTATTGAATATATTGGCATAAATAAAGCGGTTCACCCATACGCGGTGCTTACGATCATGTCCGCTTTTTTCTACGTTTACCTCTACTTTTGGTGTTTCGATGGGGTGAAGCTAAAAGATGCGCTTTCAAAACATGACCTAAGTATTTTAGTCGCCAATATTTTCTACTTTATCTATGTGCTGTTGAATATAAAATCGGTAGACTATGCCGTCGCCGGTGTGTTTATTGTACATGCTGTTTTACTGGTGTCTGCGGTCAAAGTGTTACGTTTAATGTCGAGTATTATCGCGCCTATTTTCATGTTGATGATTGGCTTACTGATTGCAACGGCTGTGTTTGTGTTGTCTCCCGCGGATGTCACCAGTATTATCTGGGCGATTGAAGGCCTGGTGATGTTGTACGTCGGATTTAAATATACGCATAAATTAATTCGTGCTGAAGGTTATGTTATCTATTTTGTCGCTATGGCCGGTTTGCTCTGGCAGGCATTTGAATCCTTTATTGTTATGTCCAGCGCTACAATTGCCTGGCACTGGATTAATCTGTTTGCATTCGGTGCCCTGAGTCTTATTGCTTATCGGATTATTGATAGGTTTAAAAGCGATGCCACTGCATTCGAAAACAGGGTTTCAAGCATACTTAATGAAGCGTTTAGTTTATGGGGCACAACTGCGCTGAGTGTTATTATTGTTCTCTATGCACAATCGGCCATCGCAGTGCTGGCAATTTTACCACTTGTGTGGAGTTTTTATCGGGTGGCACAGCATCGTTTAATTGTGTCTCAGATAACTGGCTATTTACTGGCGATAGCCTTTGTAATTCAGATTTTACTGGGAATGTTTGAAACCAGTTCACTGGCCAGTTCACTGGCCATTACACATCAGCCGCTGATGTCGTGGGTAGCTATAATTGAGTTACTGGCTTTTCTCTGGATATTGAAATTGTTTTATCAACGCGTTGAGTTGACAGGCAAGGGCAGTCGTCTCGCCGCTAAATTACATACGGCATTTTTTTATGCACCCCTATCTTTGATTGTTTTCGGTTTGTATAATATTTTTCATACACATATTGATACTAATCGACCATTGGAGTTTGGATATATATGGCTGGACTTTATTATAGTCGGCAGTCTGATTTATTTATCTAATATATTGATAGTAAAAATAAAGTGGTTTGAGAATATAGGCAGGAATAGGCTCCTGAATAACGACCAGAACAATGACCTGAATCAAGTTCGTGATGAAACATCGTTTAATGAAAACAAACAGAAAACTGAAAATAATAAAGAAACCGCTAAAAAGAACGGCACAAATTATACTTATGTTTTAAGTGAAACACTCTCTCTGTTTGGCAGTGTGTTTTTTCTCTATACGATGGCAATTTTACTTGGCGACTGGATGTTTAATGCCGCTGTTATCCCAATGTTTTATTTATTGTATCGGGGCTTAAAATTAAAACTGCCTTTAACCGAAAAACTGGCCTGGCTGCACTTTGCATTATTTGGTGTTATGTCACTGCTAAGTTACAAAACGGTCGGTAATTTTCATTTCTCCGAGCAGCCGCTGCCTACAATGATTGGCTGGATAGAAATATTGCTCAGCGCCTGGGCCATGCGACTGATGTATGAGCGTTTAAATATTAAAAAGGAGGGCTTTGAACTGGCCTGTGTTGTACGCACCGGTGTATATTTATTAATACCGTTGTTATTTCTGCCGCGGACTTACAGACTATACCCGGAGTTTATGCCGGTTGCATTATGGGGCTCATTTGTTATTAGCTGGCTAATGTACAAAAAGCTGAAGATAGATCCGCTGTTAAAAGAATTGACTATTCTTTCTGGACTGGCAACGATCACGACCGTTGGTATGTCAGTAAAAGCACTTGCCGGGTTTAGTCAAATTCCAGGGCTGATTGCATTAATGACGGGTGTTATTGTGATGAGTGTTTTTCATTATTTGGAAAAAACATTATCTAATAAATCCATCAATGAATCACCGTACCATAAATTAATCTTAATAAGTCCATATTTTTACGGCTTCGCTATTGCGGGTTTCAGTTATGCATTTAGCCATCAGCTGGCTATTGCGCTGGTGATGTCAGGTTTATACTTTTTGTATCTGTTACAGGAACGAAAGTTACTTAATGTGATGCGCGAAACTATAATTGCTGCTTATGCACTTGCCTGGTTGGGTCTGGCATCTTTGCCGATATTAATATTTGTACAATTAATTAATGCTGGGTATGCATTAATTGCTATGTTAATGGTGTCTGTGGTGAATTTTGTTTCACTTGCGGGTTTATGGTTTTTAACCCATAAGAATATTGCCGTGCTAAAACTTTTAAAGCACAGATATTCAAATCAGAATATTCAACACTGGCTGTTTCATGTGGCTGTGTTAATGGGTTATACCGGGATTATTAACCTGGTGTTTAGTGACTGGTCGGTTGGCGTTTCAATTGCAATGTTGATACATGCCGTTGTGTTGCTGTTTCTTACGCTGTCTGAAAAGTATACCGGACTGTTGCGATTGTCAGTTATTTTATATGCTTTAACCGCCATAAAAGTTTTATTGATAGATATGGGTGGTTTTGGTAATTTGCATAAGGTAATTGCCCTGATGTGTATCGGCAGCATATTAATGCTTGCGGCTTATTTTTTTCAAAAATTTAGAAACAAGCAATACCCGCAAGCATAGATGTCGAGTGATTATTTTAAATCGTAAAACAATATATTAATTAACCGACGTTTTGCTTGTGGAAATAACAATCATATCTCGAATAAAACTAACCACTTCATCCCCCCAGATATCGTTATGATCTGTGATTAATGATTTATCAACATAAATATTAAGGTAAGGGTTTTTAGGTCGAGTTCGATCCAGGTGTTGCAACTCAACTGATTCAAAATACATGGTTTGCGCGGGATTTAGTTTTAGCCATGTTTTGTGTAAAGACGGGTACTTGAAGTTAGCAGTGCGTTTAAGTATTTTTTTTGAGGGAACCAGTTTATGGGTTTGATACGTTTCAAAATGCCCAACGGATTTTCTGTCAGCTTCCCCTTCATCCAGTTGCATGGTCTGTTTTCCATTTGCATCACAGTAATGGCGCTCCAGTGTTGAGTGGGTTTCGAATAATGTTGAAAAAAATCGTCCGGCGGGAAAAGCGTACTTCGTTGCCCAGTCAGACTCAGAGGTTAAGATAGCCAGTTTGGGTAACTGGGTATTAAAATAACGTCTGCAGTTCTGCTGCGAAATATCGTATAAAGAGGCAAATTTGATGGCTTCAAATGCCGGGTTAATTAGAACAACTAAATCCCCAAATCCATTTGCATCACCCTGAAAAGATTTGTCGCGGCGACTATCAATAAAACGATCGGTCAGTATCTGATGCATGGCTGTTGATACAATTGCGCCACCAAAACTGTGTCCAATAACCACCAGGCGACTGTTATTTTTATGTGATGAAGCCAGGTTTTCTGGCGGCAGGCTATTGGCTGAACTGGACACAGCTGAACTGGACATGGCTGATTTAATATTAACAATTTCTTCCAGCTTCAAAAAAACTTCAGCGACACCACCACTACCCACATTGTGTGCGGTATTTTTTCTATCCCAGAATGTCAGTTCATTTAGCCAGGGCAGGCTGATTGAGTCACCACGCCAGCCAACATACACCCCAAGCACTTTTCTGGGGGTGTGTCCGTCAAAGCGACTACTGATGGCTTCTGCCTTGGCAAGCCGGCTAAGGAGGTTACGAAATTCAATTATATTACTGTCATCAGGCATTGCACTGTGATGCCAACCATGTACAAAACTTACCAGTAAAACATCCTGTTGACTGGCAATAGGATAAAGATGATCAAGCACCGCTGTTAACTGCTGACGATTTCTAAGCTGACCCTGGTCATCAAACTCCACAAATCCTAACTGGTATTCTTCGTCGCTCGCATTTGCAGATTGTTGAATGGCGGAGCCTGTACAATCACCGGGATTTTTATACTGGCATAAAGATAAATCATTGCGGTCATTTTCATTAGAGGCGCAGCCAGTAGTGAAAATAATGAGTAGCAGTGAAGGTAGTGAGTATTTAAGCATGAGTTCTCTTCCTTTTATAAAATAGATCTCGTTTAATGCGAGATGTAAATCATATATGATGAAGAAGCTTACCTTGCTCTTTGATACAGCATTGGCAGGTGGAGACGAGCTAGTATTGTAGCTGTCAACCTGTGGGCAAAGTAAATACGTTAAAAATTTACTTCAAAGTCCTGTTAATAGGCTTTGCTGATTTTATCCCATTAATCGGCGTTAAAGTCAATTAATAGTTGTCATTAAATAAAGCTAAACTGGCGAGTAATAAAGCATGGGTAATGCTAAAATGGCCGCTATTAAATTTACGTTGAATCAATACCCTAAAGGCTAAACCCGTATGAGCGATATTTGCTTGCAATTAAAAGGCAGCGTCATTACCGCCTTTATTTTAGAGCTCTACCATTACACGGCCAGTGAGTTTACACAGCAGTTAGAAGATAAAATTAATCAGGCCCCGGCATTTTTCGAACAATCACCGGTGGTGATCAGTCTTGATAAATTTGAAATTGCTCCAGATGAGAATACCCGGGGTGGGAATGTCCGGGGTGAAAATACCCCGGTTGAAATAGATTTGCTTGAACTGGTTTCAATTTGCCAACAGTATAATTTACAGCCTATGGCCTTCAGGTGTGCGGATGCGCGCTTTATTCCAGCGATAAAGAAAACAGGTCTGGTGCATTTGCCGGTAAATGTATCCCGTCCTTCTATTAAGCAAGCGGCGCAACAAACTGCGTCTTCAGATATTCAAACGCCAGCTGTACAAAATGCAGACAGTGAGCGTGCGGTATCAGATCCTCTGCCGGGCACTCAACACAATACACAATCAGACAGTGCTGTATCTCGCAAAAGCAAAATCATCTCAAGACCCGTGCGTTCCGGCCAGCAGGTTTATGCGGAAGGTGCCGATTTAATTATATTATCCCAGGTTAGCGAGGGAGCGGAAGTGCTTGCGGATGGAAATATTCACGTTTACGGCACGCTGCGTGGTCGGGCACTGGCGGGTGTGAAAGGTGACACCTCGGCGAGGGTATTTTGCAAACGTCTTGAGGCGGAGTTAGTTTCAATCGCGGGACACTTTATGTTGAGTGATAGTTTGCGGGAGAAGGTATGGGCGCAGTCTGCACAGGTTTTTCTTGATCAACAAACCTTGCAAGTAGAAGCGGTTTAATTAATACTTCCGCGTTATTTTTTATCGTTATTTATTATTGAATATTTCAAAGGAGCCAGCATTGGCCGAAATTATTGTAGTGACATCAGGTAAGGGCGGCGTGGGGAAAACCACCACAAGTGCCGCCATTGGGAGTGGTTTAGCCATGCGCGGACATAGAACCGTGATTATCGATTTTGATGTGGGGTTGCGAAACCTGGATTTAATTATGGGCTGCGAGCGACGCGTGGTGTACGACTTTGTTAATGTATTAAACAAAGAGGCTAATTTAAATCAGGCTTTAATTAAAGATAAACGCAATGATAAACTGTTCATTTTACCCGCATCCCAGACCCGGGATAAAGATGCGCTTACCCAGGAGGGTGTCCAGGAAATATTAAGTGAGTTAGCAGAAACCTTTGACTATATTATTTGCGATTCACCTGCAGGCATCGAAAAGGGGGCTCAAATGGCACTCTATTATGCGGACCAGGCAATTGTAGTGACTAACCCGGAAGTTTCTTCCGTGCGTGACTCTGATCGAATTTTAGGCATATTACAAAGCAAATCATTGCGCGCAGAAACAGCAGCTGAACCGGTTAAAGAGCATTTGTTACTGACGCGTTATAATCCACAAAGAGTAGAAGAGGGTGAAATGCTGAGCATTGCGGATGTGGAAGATATTCTTGCCATTCCGTTGCTAGGGGTGATTCCTGAATCTCAGGCGGTACTCAAAGCCTCAAATCAGGGTGAACCGGTTATATTTGATGAGTCCGCCGATGCGGGCAAAGCCTACAGTGATGCGGTGGCTCGCCTGCTTGGAGAAAGTGTGGCGTTACGCTTTGTTGAAGTAGAAAAGAAAGGGCTTCTGAAACGATTGTTGGGATCAAAATAATGAGTATTTTTGATTATTTTCGCACTAAAAAACCCCGTTCAGCTTCATTAGCAAAAGAGCGCCTGCAGGTCATTGTGGCCCATGAGCGGGGTATGCGACAACAACCAGACTACCTGCCGAAAATGCAGCAGGAAATTATCGAAGTGATTAAAAAATATATTGCGATTGATAATGATCAGGTAAAGGTAACCCTGGATAATAATGATCACTGCTCAATTCTTGAATTGAATGTGACTTTGCCCGATAAGGGTTGATTTTAATTCTCCAGATAATCCCCGCTACGACTGAAATAGCGGGGGATAGTCCTCCTGTGGTTCTGCAATTTAGCTATGCCTTGTCGGGCCTGTTGAATAGATCGTTCGCCGGACAGCTGTAATGTAATATATTGCTTAAATGGCTAAGCCCTCTCCAGTGCTCTACACTTACTAGTATCTATAAATTTAAGAGCTTAATGAATGTCACAATTACAGGGGGGAATCAATCGTAAGAGTGCCACCACTGACCTGGAAATTATCAGACAAAAACGTACGGCTTTGCAGAAACTGGTCAAGCTGACCCGTATGTTAAATCAGCTACATCAGGGCTTGCAATCGGTTATTTTAATGGGGAAGTCCGTCGCACAAATTCCTCAAAAAGTGATTGATAAATTTATAACACTCACCGAAAGCCTGAAAGAAAAACCCACCGAGATTATTCAGAATACCCTGACATCAACCGATGTGAAAATCCAGAGTGACATTAAACGTGTGCTGGAAATATCACAGAAAAGCAATGAACTGCTTGAGCAGGAAATGGGCGCAACGGGTACCAAACTCGCAGATGCTATAAAAGATGATTATCATGATTTTGTGAATGGGTTCAAAAAGAAATCCCAGGCGTCTATTACACTGCGCATTGCACTGAAAACCCGAAAAGCACTTGTTAATGCATTTAACCTGCCGGTACCTGAAGCCTTTATTAAAAATCAGATTATCTCGCTGAATGTCAAAGAAGAAAGATGTCGGGAGTTAATTAAACAGGATATGAATAGTTTGCAAACCGATGTTAATCTAATGTTAACCAATGTGAATTGCTCAGATGAAGTAAAGCAGGTGCTTGAGAAAATAAAAACAGAATTAAAAGATAATGCGGATTATTTTAATTCGGGAAAATCGATTGATGGCATGCCAATTATCTATGAGAGCATTGAACTCTCAGGCTCGCCTCAGGTGGTTGAAGAAATAGAGGAAATTATCACCCCCCACAAAGAAGAGTCAGTAATTGAGGCGCCAGTTGAGACAGAGCGGAAAAAGTTGGGTTTTTTCAGGCACCTGGCAAACTGGTTAACTGCTCCCTGGGGGCAAAGCTGGAAAGATACAGAATAAGTGGATTTAATATGAAGTATGTATTATTGTAAACGCTAATTAAGCCAGTCTTTATTGTGATTGTGCTGTACATAATAATTTCATAAACTAAAGGGATGTTTATATGATTAATTCGATTAGTGCTATACCCCGTACCCGTCATCCTGTCTGTGAAATTTGTGATTGTGCAATTTCATATCCTGATTATTTAAAAACAAAAGACCTGGGTTATTCAGTTTGTCAGTCGTTCGACTGTCGACGAATTATGTCTCAAAAATCCAGCATGTCTGCCTTGTTTTTTCAAGCGCATCTGAAATTTCATAAAAAACTACTTCGGCAGCGTCACGAAAGAGAAGCCGCCAGAAAAAAACATATTAATGATGTTGATAAAAATGAAACGCTGCAAAATTCTCAAATCGTAAAATTGATTTATAAAAATCACGCAGACAAATTACAGGAAAACACGCATGTGCTGGTGATTCCCTCGGGCAATACAAGTTCGATTAATATGAGTGATGAACGGAAAAATAATTATATTGAACATTTGACCGAAATTATCATGCAGGCTGCAGAATATAATAGCGCTGCAGATGTTATGTATGATGAGCACCATGAGGCTTATTATAAAAAAATAGATGTAGATAAACGTTTAAATAATATGCCTGGGTTACGTATGATTAGCGATAATCTTTGCTGCATGTGTAAAGGCGGTTGTTGTGCTTCAGGTAAAGATCATGCTTATCTTTCCGTGTTTAGTATTAGACGCTTTATGGATGAAAATCTGCACTTAGCAACGGATGAAATTCTATATCTGTATATGAGTAAGATTACATCCGAATCCATAGAGCAATCCTGTATTAATCAGACACTGACCGGATGTGTTTTACCAAGGTATATGCGATCTGATATTTGCAATGGCTATTATTGTGAATCATTGAATTCATACCAGAAAAATATTACACCAGAGGGTAGTGATTTAAGTGTTATTGCGATTCAACGTTCGTCGACGTACTGGAGCCGATATTCACCGGGTGTGAATAATGAAGTTATCAATGTTTCACTGGTCGAAGAAATGAAGGTGATCAGTCTCATTGATCAGAGTGTTCTTTGATTATACCTAAGTGTCTATAAATTGAATTGTTGATTTTAATCAATAGTGGTTTGCAACTGTTTTCTTAAACTTGACCTGATCTGATGATATATTCAGGTTATATTGTCTAATTTTTAATTAACCCATTAAGTTTGAATTTAAAGTCTACGGTTTTTGTATGCTATTAATGTAAGCTGTTGATGATTTGTTGTGAGCAGATTAACAACCCCAATCCTTGTCAGGTTTGGGTTTTTCTTTAGACAAAATATCTACTCTAAATTTTTATTTCATATTTAGCAATTTGCCAGTTGGCCAAAAAAACTTATTCGATACATTTCATCACAAATTCAAACCATAACCTGTTAATATACGCCTTTTTAATAGCGGTGCTTTATGCACCCATGTTTGCGACAACAAATGCAACAGATTGCACCGGTCAATCGAGTGAGGTGGTAAATGTCAGAGGTTGTGTTAATTACTATCTCAGGTCAGGATAAATCAGGTTTAACATCGGCTTTAACCGGTATCTTGGCTGGTTATGATATCAACGTGCTGGACATTGGCCAGTCAGTCATCCATGAAAGTTTATCTCTGGGGATATTAATCGAATCACCCCACGAAAATCAAAGTTGTTCGGTGTTTAAAGATATTTTGTTTAAAGCTCATGAGCTTAATCTTAATGTACGTTTTATCCCGGTTAGCAACGATGAGTACGAACACTGGGTGAGCGCCCAGGGCCGTGCCAAGCATATTGTTACTTTACTGGGACATCAGATTAGCGCAAAACATTTGAGCCGGGTAACCGAAGTCGTCACTGAACATGGCTTTAATATTGACCAGATTAGCCGTTTATCCGGACGTTTATCCCTTAGTCAACCGGATCGGGCAGAATTGCCCCAAACTGAATCACCCCAGGCTGAATCACCCCAGGCTGAATCACCCAGGGGAGCATCTGTGCAATTGTCATTGAGTGGTGATGTAAAGGATATTCCCGCCATGCATGCAAAGTTTTTACATATATCACAGGAGCTGGATCTGGATGTAGCGGTGCAGGAGGATAACCTTTACCGGCGTAGTCGTCGTTTAGTCTGCTTTGATATGGATTCAACCTTAATTCAGGTTGAAGTGATTGATGAATTAGCCAAAGCGGCTGGTGTCGGGGAACAGGTTGCTGCAATTACTGAATCCGCGATGCGCGGAGAAATCGATTTTTCTGAAAGTTTTCGCCAGCGCATGGCTTTGCTAAAAGGCCTGGATGAATCCGTATTAAAAGGTATCGCTGAAAGTTTACCGATTACGGAAGGTGCAGATCGACTGATAAGTCATCTGCGTCACTTTGGATACAAAATCGCTATTCTCTCTGGTGGTTTTACCTATTTTGCCAACTTTCTAAAAGATAAACTCGGCGTGGATTATGTTTATGCAAATCAGCTGGATTTTGAAAACGGCAAACTAACCGGTAAAGTAAAAGGAGAAATTATTGATGGTAAGATGAAAGCCCGACTACTAACACAGATTGCTGAGCAGGAAGGAATAAGTACCGAGCAGGTGATCGCTGTGGGGGACGGTGCCAATGATTTACCCATGCTGGCCATCGCTGGACTGGGTGTGGCCTTTCATGCAAAGCCATTGGTCAAGGAACAGGCGAAACACTCAATTGCTAACCTGGGTCTGGATGCGATTTTATATTTGCTTGGCATACGTGATCGTGAACTGGCAGAGCTGGCGGATAATCAAAAATAGGTTTAATGATTAGTTGGTGCCTTTGTCCGAAATAACATAAGTCTTTTTCTGCATAGGTATCTTTTTAATTAAATTGCAATAGTCTAACTTATGAATCCATCTTCCAATCTTGGGCCTCGATTAAATTCTATACTCGATTTAGTGGTGCAGGCACAGCAACAGAAAATGTATTCTGTAATCTGGGACTGTTGCTGTGATCACGGTTACCTGGGTATTAAAATTTTACAGAATAATTTATGTGACAAGCTGGTGTTTGTCGATCAGTTGGCGCATATTATCGAGCAGTTATCAGAAAAGTTAGCGCCTTACAATACAGGAAATTATGAATTAATTACGGCTGATGCCGGAGCACTAGATTTTAATCATCAGCAGAATAATTTAGTGATTCTTGCGGGTGTTGGCGTTGAAACGACTATTCAGATAATTAATTCGATTGAAGATAATCATCCGAATGCGCAGTTAGATTATATTATTTGTACAAGCACTATCAAAAAATCCCTGCGTGAATATTTATCAGTAAACAGATTCGGCTTGCTCGCAGAAGACCTTGTCTGTGAAAACAATCGTTATTATGAAGTTATTTATGTGAGGGGGAAACCTGGAAATGATGTTTTTTCGGATCTTTCTTTTTCCAGGATTTCCCTCTCAAGGATTTCCCTTTCAAGGGTTTCTCTTCCAATGACTTCTCTTTCCGGGGTTTCCCTGGAATGTAATTTGTGGGACGCGGATAATACGGATCATCAACGCTTCCTTGAAAAAATTAACAGACCAAGGATATCAAAAAAACCAAAGCGAAAAAGTTATAATAAGTGAGGATGTTATGGCTTATGGCTTAATGGTTTATTGTTTAATGGCTTTAAGAATAACAAATTTTTCATTACTGGCAATCATTTCGCAACGGCCAAATAGTTTCTTTAATTTTATGTGGTAACCCAGGTGGCGATTACCAACTATTATAATCTCACCACCGGATTTTAATTTCTGTTTCGCCTCATTAAACATTTGCCAGGCAATGAAATCGCCAATCACGTGATTCTGATGAAATGGAGGATTGTTTAAAATTAAATCTAATGAGTCGTTTTCTATGCCCTGTAAACAATCGGTAACTTTAAATTCACAGTGACTATCATCCGCTAGCAAATTCTTTGTATTTATTTTAGCCGATTCCACCGCCATATAAGATTCATCAATAAAACTGATTTTTGCCATTGGGTTTAATTTTGCTATGGCTATTCCGAGGACGCCATTACCACAGGCCAAATCGAGTATGTTGCTGTAATTTTTTTCCTGGGGAAGATATTGCAACAAAAACCGGCTGCCAATATCAAGTTTTTCGCGGGAAAATACATTGGCGTGATTACTGTATTTTTCTTCTGTTATATCCAGTGTGTACTGGCTCGGGTAGGGAGATTTTCCCGGTTGAAGCAATGAGTTCAGCTGGCTGAAAACCAGCCGGGCTTTTTTACGGGCTAAAGATGTTGTTGTGGTGCCGGTTATGCGCTCAAATAATTTTAGTGTAGAGGTATGAATATGCTTGCTCATAGCTGCACCAATAATGATGGTTTTTTCATCACAATGTTCGCGAATTTGATGTAGCTCTTCTTCAAGCATGGCAAGATTTTTTGGGATTTTAATAATCACCAGGTTATAAATCCCCGACAGACAATCGAAATTATTCTGCAGGTTTATATTCTGAGGATTAACAGCGTTGATTTTTATGTTTTCATTAATGGCTTGCTCAGACAAATACGAGTCTGTATAAGAGCAGGGCATGAAATCAGCGAGGGCTATACTTAATGCGCCAAACGCATCATTTAGAATAAGCAGCTTTGATGAGTCCGTTAGTGTTAATGATTCTTGTTGGCGTAATGTTTGCAGGTGTGAAAGGATGTATTCGTCAGCGGCATCCCATGCACGTAGTTGCCTGTCTTTGGCTTCAGGATATCGGTTTAGTTTGAACTCGCCTAATGGCGTTGTGAAATTATTCATTAGTACTAAGACTTTTTTTAAGCGGCATTTATTCTAACAGATTGCATTTATATTTAATATTTGAATTAAGTGGCAGTATATGATTAATTTATTATAAATATTCTATAATTGACGCTATAATTTATCATTCAAAAATACCACTGTATCAAAAGGTTTTAAAGCGTGATTAAATTAAAGCATATTGTCAATGGCGTTGTTGTATCAGATATTGAGATAAATGAGGGCGAGTTTACGATTGGTAGAGGGCAGGGGAACACCCTGCAGTTAGATGACGGAGTGGTTAGCACTCATCACGCTAAGTTTATTGTTGAGCGTAGCCCATATATGGACTCTATTTATGATATAACATTAGAAGATTTAGACAGTACCAATGGGGTCTATGTCAATGGGGCAAAAATAACCCGTCAGCGCCTCAACCACAGTGACCAGATACGCATAGGGACCCACGAGTTTAAAATTTATGACCCTAAATCTGGCATTGGCACGCAAACTGAATTTTATGTTCCTGATGAATAAAACGCGCTTGCCCCTGATGTTCAGTGGGTTTTATACTAATTAAAGAAGGTAATATGCACACAGCTCAAAGTCTGGTTAAAGAATCCATTGAATTAATATCCCTGCCAGATGTGTATATACGGCTCAGAAGCGTTCTCAATTCACCTAATACTTCCCTGTCAGATGTAGCGCATATCATCGTCCACGACCCGGCTGTCACTGCGCGTTTATTAAAGCTGGTTAACAGCTCGTATTTCGGGCTGGTTGGCAAGGTCGATACCGTCACGCATGCGATCAATATGCTCGGCAGCCAGCAGGTGCACGACCTGGTGTTGGCTACGGTGGTGGTGGATAGCTTTTCCGGATTTAGCAACGACGCATTAAATATTTATGATTTCTGGTTCAACGGAGTGTATTGCGCGGTTAGCGCTCGCTTGCTGGCTTATCATTGCGATGATATTGACACGGAGCGCCCCTTTATAGCAGGCTTGCTGCATAATATTGGTCATATGGTCTGTTATCAGAAAATACCTGAGGATACCCTGGCGAGTGCAGCGCTGGCAGATAAGCAAAACATGCCGTTATATTTAGCGGAACGAGAAGTGCTGGGCTTTGATTATGCCCAGGTAGGAGCTGAACTAATGCACGAATGGAACTTGCCAGTGAGCCTGCAGCATATTACCCGGTATCATATTGAGCCTGCAAAGGCGCCGGATTACCGGCAGGAAACCGCAATTATTCATATAGCGTCGGCAATTACCAATAATGCCATTGCAGATATTCCGATTTCAGCTGAGACATTGAATATAAACCCACTCTGCTGGCAATTAACCGGGCTGGATATAGATAATATGGTATCAATCAAAAATGAAGTGGATCAACAGGCATCAATGGTGATGAGTTTATTGTTTACCCATAAAAAAAGCGCCTGAATTTACATGTATTTTCGATATATTCGGTATAATTCTCCAATATGGCTCAAAAAACAGCAATCTCAGTAAAATCCCATTTCATCCTGCGCCCGTATAGGGTATAAAAGCGCCATGAAAATCCCAAAACGACTCCAGCCATTAGTTAAAGATGGCCTTATAGACGAAGTACTGCGTCAGCTAATGAGTGGCAAAGAAGCCACCGTGTACATTGTACGTTGCGGCTCAGAGATTCGTTGTGCCAAAGTTTACAAGCAAGCCAATCAACGCAGCTTTAAAAAGGCCTCCCAGTATCAGGAGGGGCGTAAAGTGCGTAACAGTCGTCGTGCACGTGCCATGGGTAAGGGCAGTAAATATGGCCGTAGTGAGCAGGAGCAAACCTGGCAAACTGCTGAAGTGGATGCCCTGTATCGCCTGGCCAGTGCCGGTGTGCGTGTACCGGAGCCCTATGGCTGTATCGATGGCGTGCTGCTTATGGAATTAATCACAGATGGTGAAGGTGATGTCGCACCACGCCTGGGTGATATAGAAATGAGTGCCGAGCAGGCAATGCAGGATCATGCCATGGTGATGCGCTATATCATTCTCATGTTGTGTGCGGGTTTAGTGCACGGAGACTTATCTGAATTTAATGTACTGGTGGATGAAAATGGTCCGGTCATAATCGATCTACCCCAGGCGGTTGATGCCGCGGGTAATAACCACGCAGAGAGAATGCTCGCGCGCGATGTAAATAATATTAGCCAGTACTACGGCCTGTATGCACCCGCATTAAAATCCACCCAATACGCAAAGGAAATCTGGGCGCTATACGAAAATGGAGATTTGCACCCGGATGTTGAGTTAAGTGGTTTATTTGAAGAAGATAATCAGACGGCAGATGTGGATACGGTGCTACAGGAAATAAAAGCCGCGTGGGAAGAAGAGCAGACGCGGCTACTGCGCATTAACAGTGATGAAGCACCGGTTTAGCGCACAAGTAATTAAACAGACGATGTTGCTGCAATGCTGAGTGTTGGTTTACTGAACCCCAAAAGTCCGGATAATGTGGGCTCAGTGATGCGAGCGGCGGGCAATTATGCGGTGGATGCGGTTTATTACACCGGCTCACGTTACCCGCGGGCACTGGCATCCAATCCGGGTGCGCCAAATACCCGGCGTAGTATTAGCACAAATATTCCGCTGTCATCGGTTAATTCACTGATAGAGCAGGCGTCAGAAAACACGCAGATTATTTGTGTTGAATTGGCAGAAGGTGCTATTTCACTCCCCGAATACCAGCATCCGCAAAATGCACTGTATATTTTTGGTCCGGAGGATGGCAATATTTCCCAGGCAATAATCGACAGGGCAGATGCAGTGGTTTATATCCCCACCCATGGCTGCATGAATCTAGCCGCCACGGTTAATGTGCTGCTCTATGACCGCCTGGCTAAATCGACACAGTCAGTTGTTGATGATGAGCTCGTTCGTAAAAGTCGGGATCGAAATAATAATTTAAAAGTGCGTTGTAAATAAAACTTTTTATTCAATGAACGTCCTAAGGGTTATAACGGTACAGTGACGACTGTATGTAAAAATCTTCATATTTGTATAATGTAAACATTAAATATAAACTGCAAACTACAACTTTACACCACAACTTTCGGACCACAGAAGTCAGACCAGGTAAGCTCTAACATTATGAAAAAAATTACATATCGCGCGTTTATCGGTTGCCTGTGTTTTATTGCGATTGTTTTTCAGGCGAATGCGCTAACAAAACAAAAACTCACTTACACGGATGATGATATTTATTTGCGTTTCATACAACTTACCCCGCAGCAAATTGGTTCGTTTTATGAAGGGCGCGAATTTAAAAAAGCCGCGGTGGATAAGTTAACCGCTTCCTGTTATGTCACGGTCATTATCAAAAACAGATCGAAAGATTTTTTATGGGTCGATATTGCCAAATGGGAATTCCGCCAGAATGGACGAAAAATAATCCAGCAGGACAGGGCTTACTGGGAAAAGCAATGGGACAAAATTAATTTAAAACAGGCGCATCGATCAACATTTAACTGGACGCTGATGCCCGCGGAGCGTAATTTATATCCGCAGGAAGAGGTTGGCGGACGCATTCCCATTCCGATGCAAAACAAACCTTTTACTGTAGTGCTTAATTTTCCAACCGGTGAAAATAAACAGGGTAAAATAAAAACGCTAACAATGGATAATGTTATCTGTAAACTGGATGACGTGAAATAAAATAGTTGCTGTGACTTTAATTCCCTTTAACTCACTTAAAGAATATATAAAACAATGAAAATAGTATCTCGCGTTTTTATAGGTTTATTAATCCTTATGAATCAGGTGCTGGCAAATAATGATTTGCCACATGGCATTATTAATCAGGATGGCAGAAGTGCTCCATCATTCACCTTAAAAGATATTGATGGTGAAACCTATAATTTTGCTGATTCTAAAGGTAAATGGGTGTTCGTGCATTTTTGGGCAACCTGGTGTGGGCCTTGCAGAAAAGAAATTCCAACCATTCAGGATATTGTTAAAAAATTCGAAAATTCAAATCTGGAAATTGTCATTATAAATACTGCGGAATCTGAAGATGCGGTATTTAATTTTTTAGGCTTACTCGCACCGGATATTAATCCGCTAATGGATACAGATGGTTTGGTAACCGAAAAATGGCAGCCCAGGGGGTTGCCCGCGACTTATTTTGTAGACCCAGAGGGAAAAATTCGCTATCTGGCTTTAGGTGGCCGCCCATGGAATAAAGATGTCTATCTTGAATTTCTTAATGGCCTAAAAAATGAAGTGAAAAACAACCTGCAAAATGATCTGAAAAATACCCATAAGAATAAAGTAAAAAAATAAAATATTATCTGCAACACATTATTTATTAACTCATGAGTCAAAATACTTTAATTAAACCCGGATTTTACAAGTTATCTGTGCTGTTGCTTTTATTTGTTTTACAAAGCTGCACCAATGCGCCCGCTCTAAAACAACAAAATGCATTTATCCCGGTCGAAAGCCGTATTTCAACAATACACTCTGCTATTGAAAATAAATCAATAACCTGCGAAGCAATTACCCGTCAGTTTATTCAGCGTATTAAAGTGTATGACAAAAGCACAAATTTAAATGCCATAATATTAATTAACAACAATGCTATTAAAAAATCAAAAACTTTAGATAAGGAATATCAAAAGACAAAGCAGCTAAGACCTTTGCATTGTATTCCGGTTGTTTTAAAAGATAATTTTGATACCGCTGACATGGCTACAGAAGCCGGATCAATCGCGCTAAAAGGTTCGATTCCAAATGATGATGCCTTTATGGTAAAACGTCTGCGTGAAGCAGGTGCCATCATTATTGCAAAATCCAATATGGGGGAATGGGCATTTAGCCCCTATAACACAATTAGTTCAACTCATGGTGAAACCCGTAATGCTTATAACCCTGCTTATGTGCCAGCGGGTTCCAGTGGTGGAACCGCATCGGCTATTGCTGCAAGTTTTGGCGTGATTGGAATGGGTACGGATACCGGTAATTCAATACGAGGTCCGGCATCGCACCTCGCACTGGTGGGTATTCGTTCAACCATGGGGCTAACGAGTCGCGATGGCGTTGTGCCATTGGTGCTAAATCGTGACATTGCCGGTCCTCTCACCCGGACGGTTGAAGATGCAGCGAAAACATTTAATATTATTGCGGGTTATGATGAGGCCGACCCAATCACGCATAATCCTTATGCGAAGCACAAAGTCGATTATACTCACTACTTAAATAAAAATGCATTGAAGGGTGTCAGACTCGGTGTAATAAGAGAAATGTTTGAATCTGAACTGGCGGATTTTGAAGTGCTGGACTTAATGGAGCTGGCGATACGGGATCTTATAGCTGCGGGTGCAATTATTGTTGATCCAGTGAGCATTAAAGATTTTAAAAAACTCAGCCAGGCTACGGGGTTTTGTAGTCGGTTTAGATTTGATTTAAATAATTATTTAAAAAACAGTGCAACTGAATCAACACCAATAAAATATTTTCAGGATATTGTAGATAAAAAATTATTTAGTGAGCGAAATTCCGAAAATATTCAATGGGCGGCATCGGTAACTATCGCGCCACAAAAAATGCAGCCCCCCTGTGTAGATGTGCAGGGTGATCCGCGGCGCAGACAGTTTTTAGATGCGGTGGTTGATGCAATGGATGCTCAGAAAATCGATGCGCTAATTTATCCCAGCTGGAGTAATCCGCCGAGAAAAATTGCTGATAGCACTAGCCCCCACGGAAATAATAGTCCAACCATTGCGCCCCATACGGGGCAGCCGGCGATAACGGTTCCCATGGGATTTACGCAGGGCAATTTACCTGCAGGGCTGCAGTTTTTAGGGCGTCCTTATGATGATGCCAGGTTATTTGCCTACGCTTATGCCTATGAGCAGCAGACCTTGCATCGCAAATCACCGGCTTTATTTCCCGTAATTAAATAGTCTACATATCTTCCAGGAAATCTTACAGGGATACGCCGATCAAGTGTGGTAAACAATTCCACGCTGAATGTTGAAATCCTCTATAATTCAATACCCGTTTAGGTTTTAATATATATCATAGGATATTCCATGCTTTTTTCATCACTAGATCTTGCTCCAGACATTCAGCGCGGGATTAATGCCTGCGGTTATACGGATATGACCGAGATACAGCAAAAAGCAATTATTCCCGCTCGCCGTGGTAAAGATCTTCTCGCCAATGCACAAACCGGAACGGGGAAAACCGCTGCATTTGCAATTCCGGTATTACAGCAAATGCTGGATCGCGAAAAGCCCACCGTCGCTGAAAACCCACGGGCAATTATTTTAACCCCAACTCGAGAGCTTGCGGAGCAATTGGCACACACGATAAAAGATTACGCACAGTTTACTTCGCTATCTGTACTGGCGATTTATGGCGGGGTTAAACTATCCTCTCAGCAAAAAAAGTTAAAGGCGGGTGTTGATGTTTTAATTTCAACACCGGGTCGCTTAATTGAACATTTAGTGCAGTGTAATGTTCATTTATCGCAGGTTGAATTTGTCGTGCTCGATGAAGCAGACAGAATGCTGGATATGGGATTTATTGCGGATGTTACTTCATTATTGCAGAAGATACCGGACACGCATCAGACTTTAATGTTCTCTGCAACCATGAACCAGCAGGTGAGTAATTTAGCCAGAAAATTACTCAATAAACATGAGGTGGTAAGTGCAGCCAGACAAAATGCGGCAGCAGATACAGTCGAGCATGTCGTTTATGAAGTTGAAGAACGACGCAAAGTTGATCTGTTTATTGATTTAATTGATCAGGAAAACTGGTTTAAAGTGCTGGTGTTTACCAGTACAAAAGCACAGGCAGATGAACTAAAGCATTATTTAAAGCAGGCAAAAATTTCTGCAGCTGTTTGTCACGGTGATAAAAGTCAGGGTGTTCGACGTCGAGCAATTGCTGATTTCAAATCCGATAAGGTGCAGGTGTTAATTGCGACGGAAGTTGCTGCCAGGGGGCTGGATATACAGGGACTTGATCACGTTGTGAATTTGAATCTGCCCTTTCTTGCGGAGGATTATGTACATCGGATTGGTCGCACCGGAAGAGCAGGTGCGAAAGGTCAGGCGATTTCATTTGTGAGTCGTGAAGAGGAGCGTACACTTAATAATATTGAACGATTAATTGGTTGTAAAATTAAACGATTAAAAATGCCGGGTTATGAAGTGGGAAGTCGTGACACGTTACTTGATAATATAAATAAAACGGCCCGTCCATCGCGGACTAATAAAGTCAGTAGCACCCAGGTTAAACGGTTGAAAAAAAATAAATAATTCCATCGCTGAAATAAATCTTAATGTTTTAAAAATAGCGAATTATAGTTTATGTGCTTTTTATTAAAAGACTGGTCGCCCTCAAAAGCGGCTATAGATTTAATTAAATTAAATCACGTTAACGACAAACAGATTAAACAATCGGTTGAGTATCTTAAAAACCAGACTGAATTAGAAAGTCTGGATGATTTAAGTGATTATGATAACTGGAATTCATTTTTTATACTGTTTTGTATTAAAGCCCATCGAAAGCCCGATGAATAAGTTTCATTTAATAGACTAATTTTTAGCTTCAATCCTGATATTTATACAGATGAAAAACCTTCCCATAAATGATGTTTTAAATGAAATTAAAAAAACATTAAATGAAAACAGCCGTGTGGTTCTACAGGCACCACCTGGTGCTGGAAAAACAACTGCGGTTCCCCTTGCATTGCTTAATCAGGACTGGCTTGCTGACAAACAAATTATAATGCTTGAACCGAGGCGTCTGGCTGCACGTAATGCGGCTTCGAGAATGGCTTATCTGATAAATGAAAAAGTCGGTGAAACTGTTGGCTACCAGATTAGACAGGATAACTGCTTCAGTCAAAAAACCAGGATATTGGTGGTTACAGAAGGTATTCTTACTCGCAAGTTGCAGTCAGATCCTGAATTAGCCAACACAGCATTAGTTATATTTGATGAATTTCACGAAAGAAGCTTACATGGAGACCTGTCATTAGCCCTGTGCCTGCAAAGCCAGCAGGTATTAAATGAAAAGTTAAAAATACTGGTGATGTCCGCAACCCTTAATACGCAAGGAGTTGCCCAATTACTTAATAATGCACCGGTTATAGAAAGCCAGGGAAGAAGTTTTCCGGTTGATAATGTTTATCTTGAGAAACCATTAAAACAAACCGGCAATGCCTATAGTAATAATCAACAGCTGATTACGGAATTATTTCGGGTTATAAAAAAAATAATCTCCGAACAGCAGGGAAGTTGTCTGGTTTTTTTACCTGGAGTTAAAGAAATTAATCAGTTAGCCGGTAAGCTTAAACAATATATTAATGATGATAAAATCAATAATGTTTTAATCGCTCCGTTACATGGAAGTTTAAGTAAGCAACAGCAGGATCAGGCAATTGCTGCTCCACTAAGCCATTTAAGAAAAATAGTATTAGCGACCAATATTGCAGAAACCAGTTTAACCATTGAAGGCATAAACTGTGTGGTTGATTCAGGTTTGCAAAGAATTCTTAAATACAGTCCATCGACTGCAATGAATGCCTTAAACACACAGTTTATTTCTGAAGATTCAGCGACTCAACGTAGTGGTCGAGGAGGCAGGTTAGCTGCTGGTGTTTGTTTTCGTTTATGGACGGCGCAACAGCAGCAACGGTTACAAAAGCACTCACTGGCTGAAATTTTACACAGCGACTTATCGAGCCTGGTTTTGGAGCTGGCTAACTGGGGTGTGCAGAAAGTAGATGAATTACAGTGGATGGATATGCCACCTAAAAGTGCAGTATCCCAGGCAAAGAAATTATTAAAACAACTGGGTGCGCTTGATGGAAATGAAAATATTACTCCCCATGGTGTTGATATGTTAAAGCTGGGTGTGCATCCTCGACTGGCGCATATGATGTTAAAATCTATCGAGTTAAATCAGCATTATCATGCGTGTCTTATTGCCAGCCTATTGACTGAAAAAGATTTGTTTACACATACAGCCGATAAGAGTGCAGATATTTCAGATCGTATTAAAATTTTACTTGAACTCGGAAAGTCGCAGACAAAAAAACAGGGTATAGATTTTGTACAATGCAAGTGCATTGTACAAACGGCAAATGATTTTCTTAAGCGCTTGCAGGGATGGACTAAAGAAGATTCCACAGATGAAGTTGTCACTGAATATAGCGGGATTTTACTGGCGTATGCCTACCCGGACCGAATTGCAAAACAACGAAAAGTAGATGATGCTCGTTATTTGTTGAGTAATGGTAAGGGTGCGAGTATTCCACAATATCTTCAGCATCACCTTTATGAATTTATAGTTGTTGCAAATCTTGATGGTAAACTAACCAATGCTGATGCACAGATCTATTTATTAGCTGAAATTACACAATTACAACTGAACGAATATTTTTCAGAATTAGTTAAAGTTGAAGAAGAAATCGGCTGGAATGAAAAGGTGCAGAGGGTTGAAGCTAAAATTACAGAATCAATTTGTAAGCTAATTATTAATCAGAAACTATCAGTTTCAGCCGATAAGGAGAAAATACAGCAATGCCTTATTTCAGAAATTTTCAAATCAGGTCTGCAATGTTTGACATGGTCATCGCAGGCTACGGCCCTTAAAGAACGAGTTGTGTTTATCCGGCATCAACTCGCATCAGATCATTTAAATCAAAAGCTATCGCATATAGACTTACCTGATTTTTCTGATGACTATTTATTAAATAATTTGTCCGTCTGGTTGTTACCGTATTTAGACAGTGAAAACAGTTTTAAGCAGTGTCAGAAAATAAATTTAAATACATTGCTGGAGTTTCAGTTGAGCTGGGAGCAAAAGCAGCTAATTGACAGGCTTGCGCCTGAAAAAATAAAAGTACCCAGTGGCTCATCAATGAAAATTGATTATGCTGACCCGCTTCAACCAGTGCTGGCTGTCAGGTTGCAGGAAGTTTTTGGGTTATATGAAACACCTGCTATTTTAGATGGACAGTGTAAGTTGATGATGCATCTTTTATCTCCTGCAAATCGTCCAATGCAGGTTACCCGGGATTTAAACAGTTTCTGGAAAACTACTTATCATGATGTTAAAAAAGAACTGCGAGGAAAATATAAAAGGCATTACTGGCCAGACGATCCATTTACAGCAAAGGCTACCAGTAAAACAAAAAAAAATATGCATCGATGATAGAAAGTTTGTTGCATATTTGTTAAATTTATAATAATTATACTGACTATAAACCTGTTAATAATGAGTGTTATTTATGAATAAAAGCTTTATTACAAATCTGATAGCGGCTGCTACGGTTGTCGCTGGTTATGTTTTTCATCAATCTGTTGTTTTAAGTGTAGGCCTGTTTGCCGTGTCAGGTGCGATAACAAACTGGCTGGCGATACATATGTTATTTGAAAAGGTTCCAGGGATGTACGGGTCCGGGGTTATTCCGGCTCGATTCGAAGAATTTAAGTTCGCTATAAAAGATTTAATGATGAAGCAGTTTTTTAGCGATCAAAATATTGACCGCTTTCTGAAAGGTGGTGAGGGAAATCGTGACTTACACCTGGCACCGGTAATCGAAAAAGTTGATCTATCTCCTTCGTTTGATTCTCTGGTTGAGGTCATAATGCAATCTTCTTTTGGAGGCATGCTGGGTATGTTCGGCGGTGTTGAAGCGCTTATGCCTTTAAAAGATCCGTTTATTGAAAATATGAAAAAATCCTTGATTGATATTACGCAACAGAAAAACTTTCAAGACCTGTTGAGGGACGAGATCGAAAAGCCGGATGTACTTTCAGATATCAAGCAGCAAATTGAAAGTATTGTTGAGTCACGGTTAAATGAGTTAACACCACAACTTGTAAAGGAAATAATTCAGGAAATGATCAAGAAACATCTTGGCTGGCTGGTCGTTTGGGGCGGAGTTTTGGGCGGTGTAATCGGTTTTATATCTGCGATGGTTTTATAAGCACATCTAAAAAACACTTAACTTAAGTTACTCTTTAGGTTGCTGGATGTTATTAATATAAGATTTAAACTGATTGCATTTTTCCAGTACAGATGCTATTTGTGTTGCAAGTTTATCAGCAGGTACTGGTTTGCATTTTAAAGTGTTTTGCAAAATTAAAGTTTCAGAATGAAGTGCAGTAGCACCTACGGCACTGGCGGAGCCAGAAAGTTTATGAATTATTTCATAAACTTTAGCGTAGTTATCAGTAGATTGATAATTTTTTATACTGGCTTCACAATCGGGTAGTGAGTTTATAAAGTCTTCGAGTAATTCTTTTGCGATACCTTTATCACCGCTAACTGTCTGTATAGCCGATTCATAATCATAAATCGGCAGGTTTTTTTCTGAATGCTTCTGTTTATTAATGTCAGGTTTTATTTGTATGTCTGAAACAGAGCCACAGCATTTATTAATAATTTCAAAGAGTTGTTCCGGCTTGTAAGGTTTAGCTAGCAAGTCATTCATGCCTGCCTCAATGGCTTCTTTTCTTACATCAGAAAAAGCATGAGCGGTTAATGCGATAATAGGAATATCCTTAACGTATGTTTTAGATTGGCGTATTTTTCTTGTTGCTTCCATGCCGCTCATTTCGGGCATTTCCAGATCCATTAATATGAGATCAAATGTATTAGAGCTAGTGGCAAGAATGGCTTCTGGACCGCTTTCAGCTGTGTAAACATTTGCACCCTCATTAGATAAAAGCGTGGCGGCAACTTTCAGGTTGATATTATTGTCGTCTACTACCAGTACATTCATCTTGTTTAGCAGGGTTTTAATCGTGTTTTCTGTGTCTTCAGTGAGTGCGTCCTGTTGACTGGTGTTTTGTAATTCATTAAACTCGTCTGGATAGTTATTAGATATGTTTTTTTGTACGGGTGTTTCTAATTGAATGTTAACCGAAAAAGTAGAGCCTTGGCCGACATGGCTTGAGAGTTTTATTTCCCCACCCATCATATTAACCAGTCGTTGTGTAATTACCAGGCCTAAGCCGGTACCACCGTAACGTCGGGTAATTGAACTATCACCCTGCTGAAATGGTTGGAATAAACGCGTCTGTTGACCGGGGTGAATGCCGATGCCGGTATCCTGAATGCTTATGCAAAGACGGGTTAATTTTAAATTTTCAGGTTGATTAACCCGCTGGTTATCATTGTCGACATGTTCAGCATCGGTGCATTTTTTTATGCTAAATGTTATTTGGCCTTTATCGGTAAACTTGATAGCGTTACCTATTAAATTTGTAAATATCTGGCGTAAGCGTATCGGATCTCCAAGTAGTAATGTGGGTGTTTCTTTGTCTATATAGGTATTAAATTTAAGGCCTTTGTTTTTGATGCTGGTTGAGTAAAGCGCTTTTATATCTTCAACTTCTGTTTGTAAAAAAATATTAGTGTAATCGAGATTAAGTTTACCCGCTTCGATTTTAGAAAAATCAAGTATATCATTGATGATGGTAAGCAGACTGTCAGTGGACTTGGTAATGTTCCTTACATAATCTTCTTGCGTTTCACTTAGTGTGGTTTTTTCTAACAGACTGGTAAAACCGATAACACCATTCATGGGGGTTCTTATTTCATGACTCATTATGGCAATGAATTCACTTTTTGCCTGATTGGCGGTTTCGGCCTGATCCTTTGCCGCTTCAAGCTCACGGGTTCTATCTATAACCAGGCATTCTAAGTCCTGCTGGTAATTATTTAGTTTTTTATCATAGTCTTGAATCTGATCAAGCATAGTATTAAAACCATCAACCAGTGTGCCGAGCTCATCATTGCTGAGGTTTTTTGCACGAACACTAAAGTCACGTCTTTGGGCTACGACTTCCATTGTTTTAAGCAGTCGTTCAACCGGTACAGAAACAATACGCTGCAAACGACTAGACAACATGAGTGCAAGCATCATTGAAATTGTGAAAATTCCCGTTCCCAGGTAGGCCTGTTTTTTGAGTATGGTATACGCCATACTCATATCGCCCACGATATAAAAATAACCAATTATTTCATCATCAAATATGATGGGTTCATTGATTTTTACCTGACCGAATAATAGCGATGATGTGGATTGATATTGAAGTATTTTATCCTGTTCGGTTTTGCTAAGGGCTAAATACTGAGGTGACTGATATTCAGCCAGGACATCGCTACCTAAAAGAATACCGGCCCAGATTACATTTTCTTGCGAAGACAGGGTAGCCAGTATTTCAGTTGTCGCTTTTTTGTCATGATAGGTAATTGCAGCACTGCTATTTGCGCCTAGTATTGTTGCTAATGTACCTAATCGCGTTGCTGTATCATCGCGAACCGAGATCATTTCAATTGTCATAAACAGCACAAAACTTAATAATAATACAGCAGCAGAAGTTACCAGTATTATTGCTTCAAGTTTTTTCTTTATTGATGAGTTACGCAATATCATGGTTTTGCCTGCTTGCCTATGACTTCGGCAAGGATTAATAATCTAGAGCTTAATTCAAGACTGGCTTCACGTGCGTGATCCAGGTTAATGATTAAATGGGTTTGGCCTTTTTCACGGTAAAATTGAATGATGCCGCCATTATTGACAAATTCTGGTAAATCACTAACGGTAAGTATTGATTTTCCTTTTATTTTTTTAATGATTTGTTTAAATCGTTTTTTCTCTGATTTAGCAATGTATAACATATGGCACTGCTTCGCAGACTGGTTTTTATTTAGTGATTTAATTTCAACCTGTCGGTTTTTTATAATTTTTCCACTGAGTCTTTTAAGATCAAAACCAGCTTCAAGTTTGCCTATTGTGCATAAAATTAATGGACTATTTTCGGCTAAAGCCGACGCTGGCCAACTTGTGAATTTTGCAAAATTATAAATGAAGGCGGCTTTGAAAAGTGCTTCGTCAGTATCTTTTGAATGATTCAATGTAGCATGCAGGCTCGGGCATGCTATCAACATTAAGGTGCAGATAATAAGTTTAACCAGAGGGTGGGTGGTTAAATTACTCAATGCGATCCTCGCGGATGCTCATCTGGCCTATTAATTTTAAGTGAAATTATTCTGTAAGCGTATATAGAAAATGCTTCAAATTTAAATGTCATTGTATATTGTATTGTGTTCATTTTAATTATTGTTAGTCTGCCTGTTAGCATTCCTGACTGTTTCAGTCGTCCTGTTGAGTTATGTGTGAAAATAGAATACACATTAAAAAATATGGCTAAGCGTTTGCATTTCACTTTTAACAATCTTCCTGATCTTTATTAAAATTTATACCGTATCTCTGCATATGCATTACGCTCTGGCAGAGGTAAATCGTCAGGTATAGCCCGGCCGGTAAATTCTCGTGCATCCGCATCAAATACATTGCGGATGGATGCTGCTAATTCCCAATTATCATTTGCTGCATATCGCAGGGTGGTGTCCGTCATGAAATAGGCATTAACCGGTGGGCGTAAATCCGGGTCACTGCCACCGGTGTTACGGGGGCGTTCACTGATCCAGCTGCTTTGAATATTCCAGTTCCATTTTGCGAGAAACCCCCAGTCTACACGCAGGTAGGCGTCCTGGTCCGGTTCCCCAAATGAGTGGAAATCGTTTTCATCCTGATTCCGTGCGGTATAGTTTGCATACAGGCTGATGTTGTTTGAAACCTGCCAGCGAGCTTCTAGTTCAATGCCTCGAATGTCGTGATCGCCGCCATTTTCGAATTGTCCCGTTAAGTTAATATTGGTAATTATATCGGAGAGCTGAAAATAGTAGAAATTGATACCCAGCTGTAAATTTTTATGTGCGGCATAGGAAAAGGCCAAATCCAGCGTTTCCGAACGCTCTGGATCAAGGTCAGGGTTAGGTGCTGTGAAAGAGGTTGCATCAAATAACTCAAGGTAGGAGGGTGGGCGAAAGGCCTGGCCATACATTAACTTGGTGGTTAGCTTATCGGTACTTTGCCAGACTAACGCTAGCCGTGGGTTAAATGTGCCGCCAAAATCCGAGTAATCGTCATAACGTGCTCCTGCTGTTAGCTCTATGGTGCTTGTGATAGTCCAGATATCCTGCAAATAAACATGCGTGATTTTTCGTTCATTTTTCGGAGCAAATGCGTAGGGTGTGTTTGAAATATCGACCAGTGGGGAACCTGGGGCGATGGGATTGCCATCGGGTCCGGTACCAAAGTTAACCATGTGTGTTATAGAATACAGGTCTTGCAGGGTGTAACCGGCACCCAGGCGTAGGGAGTGATCTTTATAGCCGGAGTAGAGTGTGCTGGCTTCAAAAACAGTTCGGCGCTCATCTGATTTTTGGCGGTTAATTTGTCCATCTGGGTATATGCCGCCACCGCCGTCATCAAAGCCCGGGGGGCGCTCCTGAAAGCCGTTACCGGATGCGTAACCATAATGTTGAAAGCGTAATTCCATATCCAGTTCCCAGTTTTCTCCCAGGTCACTGTTGTTATAGAGTAAATCTACATTTAAACGGCTGTCATTAACCTGGGTTGTAGGATCGAGGACACCAGCGCCAGTGAGACCGATTTCAAGGTCACTGCTACGCATATAGGCCGTATTTAATCGCCAGTTATTTTTGGCCACTGAGAAGCGGATATCCTCATTTCGCCAGCCATATTGAGCATTGCCAGGGGCATAGGATACATTGCTACCGGTGGTATTATCACTTGAGGTCTGACCGTCTACTTCGATAAGTGGATTGTAACCATCGGTCTCAAAAATATTGGCCGTCAGATTAATGCTGTAGCCATGGTAACTGTCACCATGTTCAAGCCAGGCCGTTTTACTGTTGAAGCTGCCCGCACGTACGCCAAGCTCTGAGTGTTCGGCACCGGTTGCGCTTTTGGTGATGACATTAATTACCCCGGCGGAGGCATCTGCACCAAATAGCGCTGAACCAGGGCCACGGATGATTTCCACTCGTTCAATAACGCTGGCGGGAAGTCCTTTCCAGAAAATACCAAAATTCCACACTAAATCCCTCATGGAATTACCGTCTATCATTATCAGGGTCTGGGTACCCTTGGCTCCACGAAACTGGACGATAGGGCGATTACCAAACTGGTTGATCCGTATATGTAAACCGGGTACGCCTTCCAGTACTTCAACCAGATTCGTAGCCCCGGTTGCTTTAATGTCTTCGCCTGTAATCAGAGTAACGACTGCGGGGGCCTTGGTGCTAGTTTGTTTAGAGGCTGTGGCAATAGTGGTTTCCAGGCTGACCAGATCTTCCAGGCTGAGTGAAATAAAGTGATCAAATCTATCGTCGGTAACATTTTTAGCAAAGACAATCTGTCCAAAACCCAGTAATAAGGTGAGTAACAAGCCAGATTTGAATCGATAAAAGGGTTTAAAAACCATAAATTGCTTATTGTAAATCATGGGAATTATTTAATATTTTATGAGGCGCTAAATAATTAAAGCTAAATTGCAGTTAATAGTGCTACGTAGATATGCGCCGGGTGATTTATTAAAAAACGATGATATCACTTTTCTACCTGAATTTTTTTATGTCATAAAGTGTAGCTCAAATATTGGGAATGGGGTAGCCATGTAAGTGATTATAATTAATTGAATTTTAGCGATCGAAATTTGACCTGAACTGAGCCTGGGAATTTACCCGAATCAAAATATAAGATATATATTATTTCACTGCTGTCCCGTTAACTTAAAGAGTGTCGTCATTCCCGAATGCTTGTGTCGGGAATCCAGTGTCTTTACAGTACATAAGGCCGCTAGATCCCCGACCAATGAAATATGCATGGGCATTCGGGGATGACGG
>Ga0316209_1000283_pt1 | contig 99370 bp, 83 predicted proteins | sample 6monopyrite_MG_FD_204945 | JGI IMG/M metagenome (GOLD analysis project Ga0316209, IMG submission 204945) | Microbial mat bacterial communities from mineral coupon in-situ incubated in ocean water Damariscotta River, Maine, United States -... | ecosystem: Environmental > Aquatic > Marine >... | reverse complement strand
TTCGGGGATGACGGTTTAAATTATTATCTGTTATTATTTTGTTTCTCTAATTTCATGTCGTTAATAAATAAAAACCAATAAAAATGTGACACACGACGATTTTAGGTCACATTCAATTTTCTTAACGAGACAGTAGTGATTTGATATAAAAGTATATTTTGTGAGAAATATAAATTTATTTAAAAATTCATTACAACCAATTACATTTATCGTGTATAGCCAGGGAACGTCCGATCAAGCCTGGTCAATGTTATTTAACAACCTTTGATTGCACAAATCGAATCAGGCGTTTGTTTTCTGAAATTTTAGCCGCCTCTAAAACACTAATTCCATCATTATTAACGGCCTGTATATCCGCACCTTTTGATACCAGGTATTTAGCGGCCTCGGTATTTCCATAAAGACAGGCATTGATAAGCGCGGTTGTATTATCCTGATCTTTAGAATTTACATCAGCGCCATTTTCCACCAGCAGTTCAATAAACTCCATTCCTCTTAAAGGCGCCATTACAATGGGTGCCTGACCAAATGGCGCCTGTTTGGTGTTTACATCAGCACCTTTCGCGATAAGCTCTTTTGCATATTCCAGGTCACCGCGGCTAATTGCATCCGATAAATTGTATTCAAGATCATCAGCCGATAAAAAATTTACCGAAATAGCCGATAAAAATATAAGCATATAAATTATTTTTTTCATGTTGCATTTAATTTTGTTGTGTTTGAAATATCAATCATTAAGAGTGTTACCAAATTAACACCTGTCAACATTGTATCAGTATTAAAATCAACATTACATACAGCAGGGTGTTTTGCTGTTTGATTTGATACAAATGACGATATTAATTTGTAAAAATTTCCAAACATGGAATATTAATAATATAGAATATTCTAATAAAATAAAAAATATAATTTTATGTTGTCAAAAGAATTATTGAATTGCATCAATTCGATGCTTCATATAGCATCGAATGCGTCAGAAATTAAATGAAATTCAGGGTATTTTTTTGAATAACAAGTGGTTTTTTAGAGTAGGGCTTGCGGCATGTTGCCTGGCTTTTTTTGTAATTGTTCTTGGTGCGTATGTGCGCCTCTCTGATGCCGGTCTGGGCTGTCCCGACTGGCCTGGATGCTTTGGTCAGCTCACCGCACCGGATGAGGCCCACGAAATCACCCAGGCCGTTAATGCCTACCCACACCTCGAAGTACATTCGGGAAAAGCCTGGAAAGAAATGATTCACCGCTATTTTGCCAGCATCCTGGGGCTGCTTATTTTAATAATGGCATTTTTAGCCTGGCAACACCGTAAAGAAGAAAATCAGCAACTTATCTTACCCCTGGCGCTGGTAGCGCTGGTTATATTTCAGGGCATGCTGGGCATGTGGACAGTAACCCAGCTGGTGCGTCCAACCATTGTTACGTTGCATTTGCTCACCGGCTTACTGACCTTAAGTTTATTGCTCTGGGTTTCAATTAAACACCACCAATTATGGATTGATAAAATCAGCCAGATTGAGCTTAATCGTTATTTTAAACCCCTCGCTAAAGTTGCATTAATTACGCTGTGTTTTCAAATATTTCTAGGGGGCTGGACCAGCACCAATTATGTTGCGTTATATTGCCCGGACTTTCCAACCTGCCAGGGCGTTTGGTTACCTGAATTAAACTTTAGTGAAGCATTTGTATTTTTTAAAGATCCTACTGTTAATTATGAAGGCGGCTCACTTTCAACTGTCGCGGGGGTTACGGTACACTTTTTACACCGCTTAGGTGCAGTCATTACCACGATTGCAATCGCAACATTAGCCATTTTAATGCTGTTTAAATCTGAAAATATTATTTTACGTAAGCTTGCCATTTTATTACTGGTACTTTTAACGGTTCAGGTTTCTCTGGGCATAGCCAATGTTGAACTTGTTTTGCCGATACCGGTTGCAGTTTCACATAATGCTGGTGCCGCTTTATTATTACTTGCACTGGTACTAACAAACTTTAGTCTTAGTGCTAATAAATCAAAAACAACTAAATCCCATTATGACTCAAACAATGACTCAAACAATGATACAAACAAGGCCACATCATGAATGAAGCTATTTTAAAATCCCCCAGTTTAAACTGGCGAAATTATTACAATTTATGTAAACCAAAAGTAGTTTACCTGATTGTGTTTACCGCCATCGTTGGTATGTTACTTTCAACTCAAGGCGCATTACCGCTGGATACATTTATCGCTGCCTGTTTAGGCATAGGGCTCGCATCTGCTTCAGGGGCAGCGTTAAATCACTGGGTTGATCAGAGAATTGATGTGGTAATGGAACGCACCAGCAAACGCCCCTTACCGCAGGGTGCGCTTACATCGCGTCAGGCACTGATTTTTGCGCTGTCACTTGCGGTAATTGCAATGGTGATATTATTAGTCTGGACCAATGTCTTAACCGCGCTCCTGACCCTCACTTCATTAGTCGGTTATGCGGTTATCTACACCATGTTTTTAAAGCGCTCAACACCGCAAAATATTGTTTTAGGTGGTGCGGCGGGTGCAGCGCCTCCGTTACTCGGCTGGGCCGCCATGACCGGTGAAGTTAACGGTGAAGCGCTGTTATTATTTTTAATAATTTTTGTCTGGACGCCACCTCATTTCTGGGCTCTGGCCATTAAACGAAAAGATGAGTACGCACGCGCCGGTTTACCCATGTTACCGGTAACTCATGGTGTTGTATTTACCAAACTACATATTGTGCTTTACACCATGATGCTGCTGTCTGTTAGCATGATGCCATTTGTCATTCACATGACCGGTTTAATTTATTTCGCCGGTGCGCTTGCACTGGGTCTGGGATTTCTTTATCACGCGGTTAAACTGTATAACACCGGTGAAAGTGACAACCATGCCATGAAAACTTTCGGTTACTCCATTTTCTACTTAAGTGCCTTATTCGGATTCTTATTAGTGGATCATTACGCAAGAATTTTAATTCGCATGTATATGTAATTTATTTAGCAAACAGAAATCGGGGCGGTCACATCATTGACCGCCCCGTACTTTGTTAAGACCTTCTGAAAACCTATAACGATCTGGCTTTACTTAGGGAAATACTGGCATACTCGATTCAGAACCACCCATTATCGCCTGCTTATGAGCCTGCATTTTGTGGGTAATGTCTTCAACTTTATCCAGTGGTATATCTGCCATTAAGAGAATTTTTCCCTCATCCATCGAATCCTCAAACGCTTTCAAACGTGAGTTTTTTGCACTGGAACCAATCATTCCCGCTGTCCAGACTCCAAAACCCGCACCAAACAGAGTACAACCCAGGACAATTAATCCCATGACGGAACCAAGCTGAAGGGCCGTTATTGCGATAATACCACCCACCAGCCCTGACAAGCCTCCAATAACCAGGCCGGTTTCTACACCGTGCACAATATCACTGCTTTGAAAAATGCTGGCTTGCGGCAGGTCGGCTAGATCTGTACCGTCTTTGGCCATCACATGGATGTGCGGCTCATCAATTCTAGCAAGCAGAAGTTCATTAACCGTTTTTTGGGTTTCTTCCAGATCAGGAAGTAAAAAATAGAGTCTTTTTCTCATTTTGATCTCCTATTAAAGTTGAGCGGGGCTCTAGAAAACCTGTGTTCACTACTAATTATAGCCAGCTAGATTTATCAATTTACGAAATTGGATAAACGGTAGCTCTCATTCATACCTCTATGTTCCCCAAAGTACCATTTATTTAATCCATAAAAAAAAGCCCACCGTAGTGGGCTTTTTTTTATGGATTAATACGACTGACAACTACATCAGGCCGATGTCGCCGAAATAAAGAAGATCGCCGCACCAAGGAAAACCACTAACATAACCAGCCCGGTGGTGATCACCCAGGTAGAATAAACAAAACCTTCTTCTTCAGGGATGTGCATAAAAATAGGAATACCGGTATACAGCAGGTAAACCGCGGCTGACATAGCAACCAGCCCCACCAGTACATTTATATATAAAACCGGGTATAGAGCAACAAAACCCAGTAGAAACAGAGGCAGGGAGGAGAAGACCGCTAATTCAGTGCAATGTAGCGGATCAGGCTTAAGGTCGAATGTTTTGGAAAACCAGCAGATCGCATAGCCTAATGCATAAACACCTATATTAAGACTGAAGAATGCGAATAATGCGGCAATAACGGCCTTGTCCTTAGCCATCATAAAAGGCGTTCCAATACCCAGGTCCCAGCCAATATAAACCGTGGCGATATACACACATACTGTCGGTATCAGGGATAAAACTGCGACATGAAGTAAAATGTCTGTAATTTTTGCAGGGTCTCGATCTGCATTTTGAAGACATTCCTTCGGTTTGTAGACATGACAAAAGTGTTTGAACAACATTTATTAATACTCCACATTTTTTGGTATTTTCACTTACTTAAATCTAGCATGTTACTTTAAATCTAAGTATAGAAGTTAATCTATAAATTAGTGTATATTATTTTAATTTTTACGTGCCAATCGACACCGTTCATCCTCAACTTAGCAATACTTCCACACTATATAACACATAAAATAAGCTAATGAAAAGCATTAAATAGTATATAGGGTAAATTATTTTAAAAGTCGTAAATTAGTCTCATTAAATATAGAATTCACTGATTGTAGGTGTATCATCTATTAAGCCATTTTATTAAATAAATAGTAAAACTATGAGGTGAAAATGTCTGAAAATGAATCCGAAAAGCGCACAGGAACCGGTTTTTTAAATATACTTAAAAGCACCATGTTTGCCGCCGGTGGCATTCAAACAAAAGCCAATAGAGAACGTGACTTCGAACACGGAAAACCATCTACATTTATTATTGCGGGCATTATTTTTATGGTGGTATTTATACTGAGTATTGTTGGCGTTGTGCAACTGGTAATGTCATTGTCGACATCATAATTTTTTATTTCTATCAAACTGGCGCAACTCTTCAGAAACACCACCAGTCTGATAATAAATTTATATTAAATAAAAATTTTAAATTAACCTTTAACGTAAACGCGAAACTTTCATTAACTTATTAAGGTCTTTACGAATCAGTTTAGGATCCAGATTTTTTGGGAAATACATCATAATATTCCCCAGAGGATCAACTAAATAAATAGATTCCATCTTAGCTGGATTATTTTCTAATTTTGAAAGCGCAGTAATATTTTCAGCTTTCGCATAAATCCTGCCAGTGTTTTCCGAATATTCTTTTTCTATTAAATCAGTAAAAGCTTTATCCGGTTCAGCCAGATGAACAATGGCATGATTAAGCCTGTCCTGAAATTTTCCAATACCAATATTAGTCTGACGCATAACAAATAAACTGTTCTGGCAACTACTATCACAGCTAGAACCTACAAAGTAGGCCATGCGCCAGTGAGGCGTTAATTCTTCTTCAGTTAACTCTGCACCGTCTTTAGCAGTTATATTTAAGGTGTGAATATCAACAATCGGAATAATTAATTCACCATTACTTTTTATAGAGGGCCGGGCACCAAGATAAAAATAGCCGTATGCCAGTATTGCCGGAATAAAAAATGATGCGGTTAAAACCCACAGTGCCGTATTCGTACGTTGTGGTTTCTCTGTTGATTCTATAGATGTTTCATTATTCATGTAAATCTGATTCTCTTTTTGTGTTTTGTGTATTCACTACAATGTATATGATAAATAAGGCAAGGGAAAGCCCAAACCATTGAAATGCATAACCCGTGTGTTTCTCGCTGCGCATATTTATTTTAACCGGCAGCGGTTTAAGCGGCGTTTGTTCTGCCTTATTCAAAATAATTATCATTGGCATGAGTTTATAATTTAATTGTTTTTCAATTTCCTGTACATCAATATATTGCAAAACCGCTGGCCAGTTTGCATAATTATTTGCATTGCTTGAAAGCACCAGACCTTTTGATGGTTGCTGTGCTGTCAGGCCATTAATTTTCTGACTCAAAGAGTCTATTGATATATCCGGCAAATCACTGCGACTTGCACCTAGAGGCAACCAGCCACGGTTAACTAATATCCCTAGATCATCCGATAATTTTAACGGCGTAAACACACTGTAGCCCGCCACCATATCGCTTACCTGATTATCCAACAGCACCTGATGCTCATCATCAAACTGACCACTGGCAAATACCGGCTGATACAGCCAGTCATCTTCATCTATTGCAACGGAGCTGAGGGCAATCGCAGGCGCATCCTGTTTACTCTCTATTAATGACTGCAAATTGGCTTTATAATCAGCACGATCAATCTGCCATAGCCCCAGTGATATCATGAGATAAAGCAGGGCGAGGGTAACAATGCTGGGAATTAGCGTTGGCTTAAATCGATAGTGTTTTATTTGAAAGCAGAACATGATTTAAACAGGTTTAATTTAAACTTTTTATGTAAGAGGTTAATCGCGTGATTTTCAAAATTTTTATACTTTTATTACTGCTGGTTGTTATAGTCAGCCTGGGTTCAGCACTATACCATCTTGTGAACAATAAAGGGAATTCCGATAAGCTGGTTAAATCTTTAACCTGGAGAATTGGTCTTTCGGTCGGGATATTTATACTATTGTTAATTGGCCAGGCTATTGGCCTTATTCAACCGCATGGGCTTTAAGTCTAGTATTGGTTGTTAGTCTTAGCTTATTAGTCCTGGTTTAATAGCCCTGATTTAATAGCCCTGGTTTAATAGGCCTGGCCGTTAGTCTTTCGTCTTATATTATTAGCTTTTAACTAAAGACGAATGACTAACGACTAATGACTTTTATAACCAGTAAACAAATATATACAGACCCAACCAGACCACATCGACAAAGTGCCAGTACCAGGCAACCGCTTCAAATCCAAAATGATTATCCGCAGAGAAGTGACCTTTCAAGCACCGAATTAAAATCACAAATAGCATCGTTGTGCCCATGGTTACATGGAAACCGTGAAAGCCGGTTAGCATAAAGAAGGTACTGCCATAAATACCGGAATCCATAGTCAGACCCAGTTCATTATAAGCATGAATATATTCTTCAACCTGTAAAATCAGGAAGCAGACACCCAGTAAAACCGTTAAGCCTAAACCGATATTTAAATGCTTACGATTACCCGCACGTAAAGCATGGTGGGCCCAGGTTACGGTAACGCTGGACGTTAACAGGATAGCGGTATTAATTGCGGGTAAACCCATTGCTCCCATCGCTTGTTTAGGCGCTGTAAATGCCGCATTATCCGGATTAGTTAACAGGGGCCATACCGACTGAAATGCGGGCCATAAAAATTCATGGGTTGAGACATTATTATCCGCGCCGCCTAACCAGGGCACTGAAAGCATTCTGGCATAAAATAGTGCGCCAAAAAATGCTGCGAAGAACATGACTTCTGAAAAAATAAACCACATCATACCGAGGCGGAAAGATTTATCCACCTGCGCATTATAATTTCCAGCCATTGATTCATCGATAACCGCACCAAACCAGCCAAAAAATAAATAGGCAATCAATAACAATCCAACGGGAAGCAGGAGAGACATTTCACCCGCATGAATTGTGTTTACCGCACCAATGACCGAAGTCGTTAATGCAACTGTTCCAACAACGGGCCATTTACTGGGCTCCGGAATATAGTATTCACCGTGACTTGCAGTACTCATAATTTTTGATCCTGATTGAGTGAAAGTGTGAAGGACTTATTCTGTGAATGATTCTTTGTTTGCGTTTCAGATAAATCCTGATTTTGTTTGCTGGTAAAGAATGTATAGGACAAAACAATTTCACCTATATTTTTATCTAACTCACTGTTAACAACAAAGGTAACGGGCATGAGTTTTTCTTCACCGGCTTCTAACTTTTGCTCGGTAAAGCAAAAGCATTCTGTTTTTTGAAAGTGGGCCGCAGCCAGTCCCGGTGAAACACTGGGAACTGCCTGGCCAATAATGCTTTTACTGGATATGTTTTTTGCAATGAAATTAATGGTTGTGGGTTTTCCCGGATGCACATCGACAAAACTATGCTGGGGTTTAAAGCTCCACGGCATGCTTTCATTCAGGCTGGTTAAAAAAGTGATTCTGATAGTTCGACTTTCATCTACGATGGGTGCCGTTTCAAAACTCACTTTATCACCGGTTTTTCCGTTTAAACCCGTTACATCACAAAACACGTCATACAATGGAACCAGCGCAAAACCAAAACCAAACATCACCACAACAAGTAGGAGTAACTTGCCGATAACTTTAGGATTATCGGCGGTTTGATTATTGAAATTTTGCGCGGCCATTATTAAATCCAGTCCGTCCGTTATTTAACTTCAGGTGGCGTTGTGTAGCTGTGGAATGGAGCAGGTGATGGAAGATCAAATTCCAGACCATGTGCACCTTCCCAAACTTTATCAGTTGCTTTCTCGCCACCTCTCACGCACTTGATAACGACGTAAAGGAAAATCAGCTGAGAGAAGCCAAATACAAATGCACCGACAGTCGCAATCTGATTAAACTCTGCAAATTGCAGTGCGTAGTCAGGAATTCGACGTGGCATACCCGCCAGCCCAACAAAGTGCATTGGGAAGAACAGTACGTTAGCTGAGATAGTGGTTAACCAGAAATGCAGTTTACCCAGTTTCTCGTCATACATATTACCGGTCCATTTTGGTAGCCAGAAATAAACTGCCGCCATAATCGAGAAAGCCGCACCGGTTACCAGCACGTAATGGAAGTGAGCCACAACGAAATAAGTATCGTGATACTGGAAGTCAGCTGGAACGATACATAGCATCAGGCCGGTAAATCCACCCATGGTAAACAGGAAGATAAAGGCAATCGCAAATAACATCGGTGTTTCAAATGTTAGCGCACCTCTCCACATGGTAGAAATCCAGTTAAAGACTTTTACGCCGGTGGGAATTGCAATCAGCATGGTGGCATACATAAAGAATAATTCACCCGCCACCGGCATACCTGTTGTAAACATGTGGTGAGCCCACACAATAAACGACAGGAATGCGATTGATGCGGTTGCATATACCATTGAGCTGTAACCAAATAATGGCTTGCGCGAGAAGGTCGGCACAATTGAAGAGACAATACCGAATGCCGGTAAAATCATAATATACACTTCAGGGTGCCCGAAGAACCAGAAAATATGCTGGAACATAACTGGATCACCACCACCCGCCGCATCGAAGAAGCTGGTGCCAAAGTTTCTATCCGTCAACATCATGGTAACCACACCGGCTAAAACAGGCATAACTGCAATTAGCAGATAAGCTGTGATGAACCAGGTCCATACGAAGATAGGCATCTTCATGTACGTCATACCAGGCGCACGCAGGTTCATAATAGTAGCGATTACATTGATCGCGCCCATGACCGATGATATCCCCATCAAGTGAACTGAGAAGATAAAGTAATCAGTACTATCGGGTCCATAAGTAGTGGAGAGCGGCGCATAGAATGTCCAGCCAAAATTCGGCGCAGATCCAAGCCCCATAATGCTCATAACCAAACTGGCAAGTAGCATACCAAACGCACCCGGTAGTAACCAGAAACTCCAGTTGTTCATACGGGGCAATGCCATATCCGGCGCACCAATCATCATTGGTATCTGCCAGTTAGCTAAACCAACGAAGGCAGGCATAATCACACCAAATACCATGATTAAACCGTGCAGCGTGGTTAGCTGGTTAAAAAATTCCGGCTCTACAATTTGTAAACCGGGTTGAAATAGTTCAGCACGTATAATCAGCGCCAACGCTCCACCAATAAAAAACATGGTAAAGGCGAACCATAGATACATGGTTCCGATGTCTTTGTGATTTGTACTAAACAGCCACCGACCTATGCCAGTAGGCTTATGATCGTGATCATGATGTTCTTCTACTACAGCGTTCATGTTTGCCTCTTTTATAAGTAGTTAATTAACGGGCCGCTTTTACGTCCGACGGTTGAACCATATCGCCCATGTTATTACCCCAGGCATTACGCTCGTAAGTAATAATCGCTGCTAAATCAGCATCATTCAACTGCGGGCCAAATGCTTGCATGCCGGTGCCAGAAACACCATTGATAACAACATCGATATGTTTAGCAACATCACCGATAGCAATTGCGCTGCCTTTCAGGCCAGGGAATACATTGGGTATGCCTTCACCCGCAGGCTGGTGACAACCTCCACAACTGGTGTTATAAGCGGTTTCACCGTGGGCCATTAACTCATCCATGGTCCAGGTTTTATTACCACTGGCGGCAGCCGCTGCCTGAGCTGATTTTTTACTATCCAGCCATGCAACGTAATCTTCTGGTGATTTGGCTTCAACCACAATTGGCATAAAGCCATGGTTGGCGCCACAAAGCTCAGCACACTGGCCACGGTAAACACCGGGTTCATCTACTTTTGTCCAGCTCTCATTTATAAAGCCCGGTATTGCATCTTTTTTCACACCAAATGCGGGAATCCACCAGGCGTGAATAACGTCATTTGAGGTAAACAGGAAACGTACTTTCTTACCGGTTGGAATAACCATACGGTTATCCACTTCTAGCAAGTAATGCTCACCCTTGGTTTCTTTATCTTTAATCTGATCCATCGGCGTACTCAGATTACTAAAGAAGCTCACATCTTCACCTACATAGTCATAGTGCCATTTCCACTGATAACCGGTCACTTTAATCGACATATCCGAATTCGATGTATCTTCCATCTTCAATAATGCAGAAGTTGCCGGAATTGCCATACCGATCAAAATAAGCACGGGAATAACCGTCCATAATATTTCTACAGTGAGGTTGTCATCGAAGGTGGCGGGATTAGGATTTTTAGATTTTGTGTGATTAAGAATGGAATAGGTCATTACACCGTAAACAACGATGCCGATAACGACGCAGATCCACATTACAATTTGATGAATATCGTATGAATTCTGACTGGTGCTTGTGACACCGGGTGCTAAATTCAATTGATAGTCAGCAAATGTCGGATTGCTTGCAAGCAACAGACAGAATAGGCCCAAAGGCCGGGTTACAGCTCTCATTTTTACCCCCTGGAGTAAAGGTTTTATATTTTATGTAGCTAAGTTTTAAAAGTTACCGATCAAAAGCATTGCAAATTATCGCTAACTTGAAATTTATATCGTTCTTTTCTAAAAATTCCAAATATAAGAGTATTATTATTATTTAATGTAACCCCAGTAAATGCCAGTCGATGGCTTAAAGAGAAATTTTCTAACTCATTTATTTTTATAATTGGGGGCAATATAAATACCTCTATGATAAAAATCAAGGAAAGCTTAACTTTTTATTATTATTAATACATAACTTAAGCTAATGCGCATAAAAACCACCTAAAGCATTTGATATATATCAATAAAATCTTTTTGGTGATTATCGACATATAACTAAATTTGATATGCGTTTATTCATGTTAAACCCAAAAAAATCCGTTATTTTCCCCGCCTAAACTTATTAAAAATGATACCATTAGTTTAGCTATTTATATGATTGAAACCCACCCGTGGCTTACTTGATAAAAATGCCTGATTAATACCTGAACACACACCTTTCTTTTCAACAATCGGTTAAAAAGTGTTAACATCTACCCATAAATCACATCCAGCATGGAGATAAAAATGTCTGAAGTTGAATTTAATAACCAGCTTAGCGATGAAGTAAAAATTTCCCCCGATGCCATCAACCAGCTTGCCGCCATTATTGACCAGGAAGCCGACGCATCGGGAATTCGCATTTATGTTTCCGGCGGTGGTTGCGGTGGCATGACCTATGGCATGACACTGGTAGAGCAGCCCACACAATTTGACTGCGTACTGGAAACAGAAAAACTCAATCTTTATGTAGACAGTGTTGCACTGGGCTTCTTAACCGGCGTTGAAATCGACTATAAAACCGAAGGTCTAAACCAGAGTTTTGTGTTTAAGAATGTATTCTCACAAACCGGCGGCTCCGGTGCCTGTGGTGGATGCGGTGGTGCTTCCTAAGGGGGTGGTGGCATTTAAATACCCTAATTCATAAAATCCCATCATTCCATTATGCTTTTGAGCTGGAATCCTGCGTCTTAAGTTCGATAGGATCACTGGATTCCTGCCCACGACTATCCGGCCCATGATTGTTACGTATGAGCATATTTGGATTGGGCATACTGAGATTGAATATACTGGGATTGAATATACTGGGATTGAGCATACGGGCTAATGAAGTAGGTATTACTGACTATTTTGTACAAAGATCTCATATGAATACGTCACAACCAACAGAGCCCACCATCAAACCCTGCCTGCTCATTATTTCACAACCCAATAGTTACCGAATAGCCCCTTATATCAATGCAGCTAAACGCATGGGGCTCAATGTACTGGTTGCATCAAGAGGTGAATTTTCGCTGATTTCAGAAGTTTATGAAGGTCTGCACATTGATCTAAATGACCACGAATCATCCCTCAAATTAATTCTCAAAGCTGCGAAAACTAAAAACATAAGCGGCGTGCTTGGCTCGGATGACAGCACGGTAGAACTCGCCGCTAAAGCGGCCCATGCGTTAAACCTCCCTCACAACCCACCTGAAGCCGCACAGCTAACCATCAGAAAAGACCTGGCTCGCGCACATTTATCACTGAATAAATGTGCCGTACCCATTCACTGCCTTATCAACTTAAATACCCCCCTTGAGCGACAGACCGCCGGGTTACCATGGCCCTGTGTGATGAAGCCACTCAACTTATCCGCAAGTCGCGGGGTGATACGGGTTGATAATAAAGCAGATTTTATAAGCGCCTGCGCCAGAATTAAAAACATTATCGCCGAATCCGCCACTGAATTTGAACGCAGCCATATATTAATAGAAGACTATATTGATGGCATAGAAGTCGCGTTTGAGGGCTATTTAGAAAATGGCGAACTGTTCCCACTGGTTATTTTCGATAAACCCGAACCGTTAACCGGGCCTTTTTTTGAAGAAACCATTTACGTCACACCCAGCAAATTAAATCAGAAAATGCAGGACAAAATACAACACCGTATTGCTCAAGCCTGCACAGCTTATGGCTTAACCACCGGCCCAGTTCACGCGGAACTCAGGATTAACGATGAGGATGCCTGGATACTGGAAGTTGCAAGCCGCACCATTGGTGGCGACTGCGCCAGAATCCTTGATGCGGGCAATGATTTTAATTTGGAAGAACTGGTAATTTCACTGGCCACTGCAAAACCAGTCAACACAAAGCCACCCCATAATGCGCGGGGCGTGATGATGATTCCAATTAAAAAAGGCGGCATTTTACGCAGGGTAGAGGGCCTGGGTGCTGCGAAAAAAGTTGAATACATTGAAAAACTGGATATTATTATTCGCGAAGGCAATGAGTTAATTCCATTACCCGAAGGCAATCAGTACCCGGGATATATTTTCGCTCAGGCAGACACAAGAGAGCAGGTAATCGGCGCACTTAAAAAAGCCTATAATGAATTAAATTTTGTAGTTGCACCTGTTTTTAAATTATTAAATCACACTGAACAACAGGCCTGAAAGTTAAGCCTGAAATTTTATATAAAAATTTTTACAATCAAAAGGCGCTATTAAAATGCAGCATAATAAAACCATAAAAAAAATTATTTTCTATCTTTTTATTTCAATAAGCTTTTTCACCATAAACTTTTCAGCTTTCGCACAACCACAGGCCACTATTGAATCCTTAAACAAACAAATTGATAAAGCGCCGAATAATGCCCAGCTTTACATTCAGCGCGGCAACGCCTATTTTGATATTAATGAATTATTTGAAGCGGCAGAAGATTTTTCACAGGCTATTGAATTAGACCCACAGGCAACTGAAGCTTATTACGGCAGAGGACTAGTATTATCGCGACAGGGATTTGTGAATGACGGCATTGCGGATTTAACTTTTTACATTTCACGCAACCCAAAAAGCTCGAAAGCCTATACCAAAAGAGGCGTTCGCTATATGTGGAAGGGTGACTTTGAAAAAGCCGAAAAAGATTTATCCAGAGCCATTGAGCTGAATCCGCAAAATGCGGAAGCCCATGATGACATCGGTGTTATTTTTGCCCGCCGTCAGGAATATCAAAGTGCATTAACGCATTTCTCAACTACCATAAAAATTGACCCGAGCTATCAAAAAGCGCATCATAATCTAGCCATGACTTTATATCTGGTCGGACAGGATGAAAACGCATTAAAAGAAGCCAATATCGCCGTCACCCTTAACCCGAATCATAAAGACGCGTTAATGCTGAAAAGTCACATATTAAGTGCGCTGGGGCGTGATAAAGAAGCTGCTGCACTAAAAGAAGAAGCTGAATTTTTACCTGATACCAGTGCTGGTGAAGGAATTTCAGTTGAGTAATTTTTTACGGCTAAGCATTAGGTCTCGAAAATCTCCTGCTTTTTTAACGGACAGTATTTACCCGCAGCACTTTGCCCGAGCATCTCATAAATTGCATCAAAAGCCATATCCTCATCTGGAAAAATATGTTGTTCACCAATGATATTACTTAAGCCGGTTGCACGCAGCACCTGAAGGATCTGGCGTTTAAGCCCGCTAAAAATCACGGTTACATTATTGTCCGCAAGTCGCTCAACCAAATGTCGTAATACTTCTTCGCCAGAAGCATCCAGCTGATTAATGGCATCACCCACCACCAGTAAATACTTTGCTTTGGGGTGATCTGCAACCGCTTTTAGCATTGCATCTTCAAAGTAGGATACGTTAGCAAAATAAAGTGAACCATCAAAACGCACCGCAATAATATTATTATCCATCGGCAAATCTTTATGCACACTTAAATCTCGCAGGGTACCATCTTTGTAACGTCCCAGTAATGCCACCCGGGGTTTCATTGTGCGATATAAATATAAAACAATGGCCAGTACCGTGCCGATAATAACGCCATGATCAAGTTTCGGCGCATAAATAATAGTCGTAATAAATGTTATTACTGCTGCAAACCCATCATGTTTATTGGTGTGCCATATATGTACCATCGATTTTAAATTAATTAAACCCAATACCGCCATAATGACCACAGCCGCTAATGTGGCCTTAGGCAAGTGATGCAGAAGTGGCGTTAAGAATAAGAGTGTAACTAAAACCAATGCAGCAGTTACCACCGATGAAAAACCGGTTTTTGCTCCGGCATTTAAATTAACAGCCGATCGTGAAAATGAACCCGATGCAGGATAAGACTGAAAGAAACTTCCAACAATATTTCCCAACCCCTGTCCAATTAGCTCCTGATTAGGGTCAACCCGGTCTCTGGTTTTTGCGGCCATTGCTTTTGCAATAGAGATAGCCTCCATAAACCCGACCAGTGAAATAATAACGGCCCCAAATATTAAACTGGTAAATGCTTCATAGCTAAAAGCTGGCAATAAAAAAGTCGGTAACCCTTCAGGTATATCGCCAACAACATGTCCGCCCATTTCATCAAAACCAATTAAATAACTTACCAGTGTTGTTAATACTACCGCCACCAGTACGCCGGGAAGTCTGGGAAAGTAACGCTTCATCGCAATCAAAATAGCAAAGGTAGAAACCCCCATCATTAATGTAATTTCATGGGTTAGATCAAGGTTTTGGATTACACCCCAGATACGCACACTGAGAAAATGATCATCTGCATCGCCGGGCATATCCACGCCGAATATTTTTGATACCTGGGTCATGGCAATAAAAAGTGCAGCGGCATTCGTAAATCCAACAATCACCGGGTGAGATAAAAAATTGACAATAGCACCGAGTCGAAACAACCCGAGCGTGAACTGAAAAAGCCCTACCAGCAAAGTTAAAAGCATGGCAGTAGGAATAAACAGCGCCATAAACTGCTCATCTGTGTAACCCGGTTCCATCATTTTGATAACAACTGGTGTAAGTACTGTTGCCGTCATTGTGGAAACCACCGCAACCGGACCTGTACCCAGCTGTCGGGAAGAGCCCCATAATGCCGCAATAAATACTGGTACAAATGCTATATAAAGGCCGTACACTTCCGGCAATCCGGCAAGTGTAGCGTAAGCCATAGACTGGGGAATCAGAACGAGTGCAACCGTTAAACCTGCAATAACATCTGCACGTATAACTTTTGGGTCTTTTAACTCATGTATCCAGCTGAGAAACGGAAAAAATTTTTGAAGCATAGAACCCCCATTAAATTTAAGTCATTCTCTTTTTTTATATTTGAACAACCTACTAAATGTTATTGTATTAGAGAAGCAAGATTAATTTTTAAATGGAGATGTATTAAACTTTTATCTAAAACTTTATTTTTTACCACCGCCACCGCCACCGGGATTAAATCCAGCCGGTGCCTGGCCATGATCACCTTCACTAAAAAAGAAACCCAGCATGTGTTTCTCAATCACTTCCAGGCTTTGCACATCGGCGGTATTTAAGCCGTTTTCATTTATAATTGTCGTTAAACGTTCCAGCCATTGCTGCCAGCCTTCTTTGGAAACATTATTATAAATTCGAATTCCTAACTCACCTGGGTGAGTGGGTTTATCCAGGCCTTGCGCCTCTACTTTTAAAACGACACACTGTACTGTTCTCATAATGTTTAACCTTATAATAAATCCTGTTCGTATTTTTTTAGCAACACACCTTCATCACCACAACAACTGGCGGCACATTGTTTAACCTGATGAATATCTGCTGAACTACTGTTTAAATAAAACGCTATCGGTCTGTTTTCAGTTGCACAATCACAGCCTTTATCGTTATAAACATAAATATTTTTTAAACCCGCACGTTTTGCAGCCGCTTCTGCATCAAACAATGAGGATTCTGGAGTAGGGGGCAGGTGACTTAATTTATAGGCCGGGAAAAAACGCGTAATGTGCCATGGACTTTCCGCCCCCAGATTATCTCGCACCCAGCAGGCTATTTCATAATATTCATCCGGGTTATCATTTTTTCCCGGAATAATATTCGTGCGGGTTTCAACATGAATACCCAGTTCGTGGGCTTTTTTTATCGACTTCAAAACCTGTTCAACTTTAGCCGGACGACAGATATCCTGATAGAATTCATCGCGCATACTTTTAATATCCGAGCACAAAACATCAATGTAGGGTGCGGCCAGTTCCAGCGCTTCATCGGTAATGTAACTATTCGTTACATACACCGTATACAGACCCGCTGCATGTGCCAGACGGCTTACATCAATCACATATTCCAGCCACACCGCAGGTTCGGAGTAGGTAAATGCAATACCCTGCACATCCGCTTTAAGTGCCGTTTCAACGAGTGATTCCGGTGACACCCAGGCTTGCGTTGATTGGCCTTTCGCCAGATCATCCAGTGCTTCAACCCCCCAGGAAATACTTAGATTATGACAACCACCACAGCGAAAGCTACAGCCAAAACTCCCCACCGACATCACCCGCGTTCCCGGGCGATAATGCTTAACGGGCTTATCTTCAATTGGATCGATATCTATTGACGACAGAATACCGTAGGAAAGATTATAAAGCGTACCATTGCGATTAACGTGGGCCTGACAAAAGCCCCGTTGTCCGTGGGCAATTTTGCAACGCCACAGGCATAAATGACAACGGGTTGTGCCATTGTCGAGTTTTTCCTGTAAGCGGGTTTCAACCAGTTGATACTGCTGCTTTTCGGTCATTGAGATGCCTGTGATTTTTTAATTACGGGTATTATAAATGATAGTGCACCCGTTGGCATTGAATAAAGCCACTTGCACAGGCTAATGTTATTCGCTGACTGTCTATAAGGTAGGGCACATCCATCTTGCCGAACGGATCAAAAGATAGCGCCTTACCCAACTGAAACACCTCATTATTAATGCAACAGTTAAAATACCGACCCGCCTGCCAGAATGCACAGATAAAATTGTACATGCGCTGCGCAGTCCAGCTGACACTCACTTCAAAATCCTGGCTTTGCGCATAGGACTGGTAACTCGGCTGAATTTCAGCCGTATGATTTATAGATCGATCATCAACTTGTGCAGTTTCACACCGCTGAAAAGTCTCAAAATCAGCCAGCACCTCAAGCAGAAGATCTGTCGCAACTTTTGCAAAGTATTCATTTGCCTGCGCAAGGGATACCCCATTAATTAAATGTAACGGCTTTTGATTTAAAATATCACCGCGATCAAAAGCTTCAGTTACCCTGTGAATTGTCACACCCAACTTTTTTTCACCCGCTTTAAGTTGCCAGAAAAGTGGATCCGGCCCACGATAGGCGGGTAGCAGTGAAGGGTGAATGTTATAACAACCCAGTCTCGGGATAGCGATTATTTCAGCGGGCAATCTTTTGCTATAGCAGGAAACAATAATAAGATCCGGCTGGTAATTACTTATTTCATGTATGTTCTTCGCCTTATCTGAACCCTGCTTTTCTATAGCCAGTGAAATAAAGGGAATACTATGCGCACGGGCCAGGGAAACAGTTGATTCATGACAAACATTTATTCGAGTATCTATTAAAGCAATTCCAGCAAAGCTTTGATGATTAGACCCTGGATTAGGTTTTGGGTTAGGTTCTGGTCTAGGTTCTGGTCTAGGTTCTGGTCTAGGTTCTGGGCTAAATCCTGGGTCATCACCAGCAATAGCGCAAACATCAAAGCCCTTATTGAGTAGGCCTTTCAGAGGTTCAACAGACAAATACCCTCCTGTACCAATAAACATTATTTTCATATATTACAATGAGTTATAATCAATACTTAATTAATATTATAGAAAATATCAAATTTAACACCTTTTTTATGATTAAATACAATAAGTTACAAGTAGCTCTGAATTATTTAATTTATACACTATACTCTAGAAAACAATTAAAAAAGTAATACTTAGATAGATTAATTTTATTAAGCGGTGTTGAGGTAGTATAAATTGAGCACATTCAAAGCAAAACAATGGGTTGCATTGTTTTTATTATCCCTGTTTTTATTCCCAATAACCACGAGTGCCAATGAAGGCGACTTCGGTTATCGCATTTTTAAGCTTCAGAAAAAACTGGCAATGAAAGGCAGTACCTTTGCACAATATAAATTAGGTACATTTTATGAATTTGGCATCTCTGTAAAACCCAATCCCAATGAAGCCAAAGTATGGTATGAAAAAGCCGCCGAAAAAAATAACAAACCCGCCGCTAATCGTCTGATCTATCTTGAAGTTAAGAAACTGGGATATGACAAAGGTAAACATTTATCCTGGGTTAATAAAATCATTGATGAATCTAAAAAAGCCGATGTCCATAGCACTATTATTTTAGGTCAACTTTATCACAATGGCATAGGCGTTAACAAAGATCTGAATAAAGCCATAAAATTATTACGTAAAGCCAGCTCTCGGGGACACACTGAAGTTCACAATGAAATTGCTCAAATCAATAAAGAACTGCAAAAAAACAATCCGCCAAAGGGGCCTGTTGAAACAGACGAGGTCAAAGTTAAAGAAATCAACGATTCTGTAAAAAAACAAACCGGGAAACAACCCGGTAAACAACCCAGAAAAGAAGCCATTGAAGTCAAAGCAACAGAACAAAAAGCCGCCCCAAAAAAGAAGAGCAAAGCAAAAAAGAAAAAAAGTAAAAGCGAAGAGGAAAAACGCCGAAGATATGAAAAAGCCATGCGCAAACAATATCGAGAGGCTCTGATACTACAGTCGCAACAGGACTGGTCTGAAGAGGAGGAGGATGAAGAGCCAGAAGAGCCAGCTAATTAAAAAAATGAATGTAGCATGTAACCGTTTACATTTAAAAGCCTGTGCGCTAAACACTCTCTAGTAATTAAAACCTCGAAAAATTTTTGATGGGTATAATTCTAGCTTTTTGAAGAATATAAGGGGCCAAAGCGTTGATTGATGACTTTTAAACGCCACCAATCAACGCCATTGTTTACAGCCAGCTTAGATTTGCTTTAGATCAAAGCGATCAAGCTTCATTACTTTACTCCATGCGGCTACAAAATCCTTAACGAATTTTTCTTTGCCATCATTTGCCGCATACACTTCACTAATGGCGCGCAGCTCAGAATTAGAACCGAAGATTAAATCTACAGTCGTTGCAGTCCACTTCAGTTTACCCGACTCACGATCGTGACCTTGGTAGATACCATTCGATTTTTTAGACTTACTCCATTTAGTCGACATATCTAGCAGGTTAACGAAAAAGTCGTTACTCAGTGTGCCTGGATTTTTCGTGAACACGCCGTGTTTACTTCCATCCATATTCGTGTCGAGCACCCGCATTCCACCAACCAGTACGGTCATTTCAGGCACGCTTAACGTCAGCAGGCTGGCACGATCAACCAACGCTTTTGCCGGCGCGTAATAACTGGCTTTGCTGAAGTAGTTTCGAAATCCATCCGCTTTTGGCTCAAGTGCCGCGAACGACTTAATCGAAGTCTGCTGTTGCGTGGCATCAGTACGACCCGGTGTAAAAGGAACCATAACCGCATAACCGGCTTTCTTGGCCGCTTGCTCAATTGCCGCAGAACCACCCAGGACAATCACATCGGCAAGTGATACTTTTTTACCGCCTGTTAACGATTTGTTAAAATTTTTCTGCACTTTTTCAAGTGTTTTTATTGTCTTCGCAAGCGCTTTAGGATTGTTAACAGCCCAATCTTTTTGCGGTGCCAGACGAACACGCGCACCATTCGCACCACCCCGCATATCGGTTCCGCGGTAGGAGGCAGCAGAGGCCCACGCAGTTCGTACTAACTCGGTGCTGGATAGACCCGAACTAAGAATTTTCTGTTTCAACTTGGCCGCATCATTAATGCTAATAAGCTTGTGCTCTACTGCAGGAACGTGATCCTGCCACAGTAACAATTCGTCAGGAACCTCATTTCCAACGTAACGCGCACGGGGTCCCATATCGCGATGCGTCAATTTGAACCAGGCTTTACCAAAGGCAAGATCAAACGCTTTTGGATTTTTCAGAAAACGTTTGGAAATCTTTAGAAATTCCGGGTCTTCCTTGAGCGCTATATCCGTTGTGAACATGATAGGGGCATGTCGCTTTTTAGGGTCATGTGCATCGGGTACCAGTGTTGCTGCCGTTTTATCCGTTGGTATCCATTGCGTTGCGCCGGCGGGGCTTTCGGTTTTTTTCCACTCGAACCTCAACAGGTTATCGAGGTAGAGAATAGACCAAGCTGTAGGTGTCGACGTCCACGCACCTTCCAGGCCACTGGTTATCGTGTCTTCGGCGTTACCTTTGCCGCACTTACTCGTCCAGCCAAACCCTTGCTCTTCTATGCCAGCCGCTGCAGGTTCTGGTCCAGTACAGTTTTTAGGATTGTTTGCACCGTGCGCTTTGCCTAAAGTATGACCACCCGCAATAAGTGCCACAATCTCTTCATCATTCATTGCCATTCGGCCAAAGGATAACCGTATGTCTTTTGCTGCGGCTAAAGGATCATGATTGCCACCAGGACCTTCAGGGTTAACATAGATCAAACCCATTTGTACTGCGGCTAAATCACCTTTTAGTTTTCCACCCCTGGTGCGGCGCTTATCGGCCAAAAATTCTTTTTCGGGCCCCCAATAGACTAAATCAGGCTCCCAGTCATCCTCTCGTCCACCGCCAAATCCAAAGGTTTCAAAGCCCATTGATTCCAGCGACACGTTACCCGCAAGTATCATCAAGTCGGCCCAGGACAGTTTGCGACCGTATTTTTGTTTGACTGGCCACAATAATCGACGGGCTTTATCGAGATTGGCATTATCGGGCCAACTGTTCAACGGATTGAAACGCTGTTGGCCACCACCGGCTCCACCACGACCATCACCCGTGCGATAGGTACCCGCACTGTGCCAGGCCATGCGAATCATAAAGGGACCATAGTGGCCATAATCGGCCGGCCACCAGTCTTGCGAAGTAGTCAGTACTTTTTCGATATCTTTCTTTAATTCGGATAAATTTAAGGTCTTAAATTCTTCTGCGTAGTTAAATTTAGCACCATAAGGGTTCGATGCCATATCGTGTGTGCGTAGTGGATTGAGGTTGAGTTGCTCAGGCCACCAAAATTGATTGGATTTGGCTTCGCCTACCGCAAAGGCCATACCTGTTGGTATAAGTGTAGCGACTGTTAGTGTCGTGGCAGCCAGCATTGAGAGTGCTTTGTTGTTCATAACATGTCTCCTAATAATTAAAGTTTCGCATATTGCTACTAACTTATAAGCGCGTTACTTAATGTAGTACATTTAAAAAATTAGAATAGTATGATCGATAAATGTGAACCTGCTTACAACAGAGTCTCATTCAGGCCAAAAGTCATTCCATCACGAGGGATGAGACAAGTTTTCCAACGCCTGTTATAGAAATACTACCCGGGCATATCAGCAGAAAATATTGACAGAAAATTTAGGCAGGCACCTTGATCTATCACTACTAAACTAACTAATACATTTAAGTGCACCGTTTTCATATTTCAAAGAATGATTATTCACCTTTAGTTTAAAATGAAAAATGTGTTTCGTGCAAAGGCTTCACTTTTATATCCAGAGAACCTCTGGTTGAGTATGGTTAGCATTAGGCTATTTTAGCCAGCACCCTATTTATAAAAAACAGGCTAATCAAACTTGATCAGCATATCCCTAATGTTTCATTTTCAAATTTAGTTGCTGGCGAAACAGTTTTATTAATAACTCGATATTGTTAACGCCCGGATAATTTGCTCGAGTGATAAAGGCTATTTTTCTATGCGGACCTGGCTCATTGAGGTGAACGGCTTTTAATTCTGAATTACCAGACAATAATTGATTAAGCGCCATAGCGGGTATAAATGTTGTTCCCATTCGCCCAGCAACCATTTGTATCAACATATTCAAACTGGTGGAGGCGAGGGATGAGTCAGTTTCACTGGAAGATAACTTGCAAGCGGCTAGCGCATGATTTTTTAGGCAATGCCCGTCTTCGAGTAACATCAAATGAGACTGCTTCAATTCGTCACTGATAATCTCTTTTTTCTGCGCAAGTACATCGTCGCTGCAAGTGATCCAGTAAAAGTCTTCTTCCCAAAACTCAAATGCAAGCAAGCCTTCAATATCAAAAGGCAGTGCCAGAATGGCGGTATCCAACTCTCCGTTTTTTACTTTATTAACCAGGTTATGAGATTGATCTTCAATGATACGCAATTGAAAATCGGGGTATTGCTGACGTACACTGGGTAATACACTTGGCAACAAATAGGGGCCAATCGTGGGGATAATACCCAATGTCATTGGGTAGCTTAAAGGCGCTTTTAGTGCTTTGCCCAGCTGGTTTAGGTCATCCATCTGGCGTTTTATCTGGCGTGCTGTTTTAAGGCATTGAGCGCCTACTGGTGTTATCAGTACCTTTTTATTGTCACGCTCAAATACCTGAAACCCTAACTGTTTCTCCATTTCAGTAATTGCGGTGCTGAGTGCTGACTGGGAGACCGAGCACATCTCGGCTGCCTTCTTGAAATGCAGGGTTTTCTCTACCGCCAGAATGTAGCTGATTTGCTTAAGTGAGATCATGGTTATATGTTCTATTAATTTGAATTAGACAATCTACATTAATTGATTTAATAGAATTAGGAAATCAATTAATAGTCTTTTCGACGCAGATACTGACATCGGCAGAAACTTAAAACCCATGAAACAGATAGCGTTAAATGAACAGGAAATTTATTATGTCTATGATCCCTAAATCAATCCCTAAATCAATCCCTGAATCAATCCCTGAATCAATAATCTCTGAATTCAAAGCAGAAGCGCTCCTCATGACGAGTTCAAAAGCATTACATCAGATGATGTGAAAGGGTAAGTGGTTCATCTTTGTGTTCTATCCAGCAGATTTTACCTGTGTTTGCCCAACAGCACTGGAAAATATGCAGAGCGTGCAAAACGGGTATTATGACCATCTGTGAATAATTTAAGTTGAACATGATTAAAACAACGGATAAACTCGCGATCTATGGATAAGACCCCTGACAATCCAGTTTTTCGCATTCTTTTGATTCTGTGCCTCAGTCTTGCACTGTTAATGGCACAGACAAATAGAATGCATATGCATCTTGAACATGATGATCACTCATCAGTTGCATCGGGGCATATTGTTGATGTGCATACATCAACGACTCTACATGATATAGATCTAACTGATCACCATGATGGCGATCATCACTCTACTGCGATTGATATTAGTCCTGATAATTTAATGAAGAAAATAAATTCATTAAATCCCCTGGTGCTGATTCTGTTATTTATAGGGCTTTTCTTATACCTGCCTCGTTTGATTTGCTTGCCTCGGAAAAGCTGTTATCAAACACTATTCATTCCCTGTAATTACTTACTTCATCCCCCTTTACGTGCCCCACCAGTGAAATAACACTGGGTTTATTCCCTTATTGTCATTGATATTATTACTGTAATGCGTCTTGCGTAAATTTATGCCGCTAATAGCGATCAATTACACATCTTAATTTATAAAACTTTTAAAGAACTATTTGTCGCGCTAGCACTATAACTGTGCGCGCAACTGATGATTAAGCTTTAACTAACACAGGAGATAACATCGCTATGTTATCCAGATCGTCGATAATTTTTTTCGGCTGTATGCTGCTGTTTTTTAACACAGTATTACGCGCTGAACCGGACCTGAAGACAGGTCTTAATCGCATTAATTTACATGATGCGATTAACAAAACGTTTGAACACAATCCCGAGCTACGCACCTTTAGCTATGCACTTAAAGCACAGGCTGGCAGGCAACTCCAGGCAAGCCTGTCAGCCAGTCCGGAGGTTAACTTCACCATAGAAGATGCTGCGGGTACAGGTGAGTTTACTGGCACTGATAGGGCCCAGGCCACCCTGAGTATAGGCTGGGTGCTGGAGGGGGATATACGCCAGGGTTATATCGATGTTTCTAGTGCAGATAACTTATCGCTGAGCACAGAGGAAACCACTAAACGGCTTGATGCCGCAGCCGAAACCGCCCGGTTATACCTGATCTGTCTGGCGAATCAGGCTCGTATGACGAATGCGGTTAAAACCGTTGAACTGGCTAAAGAAACCGTATCTGCGGTTAAAAAGCGCGTGTCCGCCGGTAGGGCACCAGAAGCTGAACTGGCACGCGCTCAGGCAGAGCTCTCTCGCAGGCAGTTACAGCAGGAAGATATTGTGCACGAACTCAGTTCGGCTATTCGTTTACTGGCGGCACAGTGGGGTGAGATCCGTCCAGGTTTTACCCAGGTGGAAGGCGACATCTTTAGTATACCGGCCAGCATACCTTATGAAGCACTCAGAGAAAGACTTCAGCAGAGCCCGGCGTTTCTTCGCCTGCTTTCAGATAAACGCTTAAAACAGGCGCAATTAAAACTGGCGAAATCACAAAGTGATTCTGCGTGGCGTGTAAATTTTGGTCTACGACATTATGAAATCACTAATGATCAGGCGCTGGTTGCCGGCATTAGCATTCCCTTTGGTGAACGTAGCCGTAATACCGGGAGCATTACTGAAGCACGAGAAAACTTATCTCAAATTCAAGCAAAAGAAGATGCGCTTAAAGTGCGTTTTGAAACAACACTCTATGTCTTATTTCAAAAACTCGAACATAGCCTGCATCGTCTGAACACCTACCGTAACCATATTATTCCACAGTTAGAAAAGGCGCTAAAGCAAACCCGTAGAGCATATAAATTAGGTCGATACAGTTATCTTGAATGGAGCAGTGTACAGGCTGAATTATTGGCTGCACGTAGCGCATTAGTTGAAGCGAGTATCGATGCACATTTGAAAACGATTGAAATTGAACGTTTAACCGGTATGCAAATAGCACAAGTGGGTGACAAATCATGAGAATAAATATGAATACATTTAAACATCACGCAATAACCCCGCTATTCGGGGTTATTTTTCTAAATATTTTTCTAGGTATTTTTCTGAGTATTTTTGTCAGCGCATGTGGCAACAATAACTCACCGCAAAGTGATGAGAACGCACATGGTGAAGTAGACGTTGAAGTCGCTAAAGGTTCACATGGTGGCCGTCTGTTAACGAGTGATGATTTTACCCTTGAACTCGCTATTTTTGAAACCGGTGTACCCCCCGAGTTTCGTGCCTGGGCAACTAATAAAGAACAGTCACTTAAACCCACAGAGGTTGATCTAAATATTACCCTGACTCGATTAGGCGGTAAGGTCGATAATATAAATTTCAAACCCCATGGCGATGCACTGCGTGGTGATCGTGTTATCTATGAACCACATTCATTTATCGTCACCATTAATGCGAACTATGAAGGAACAAAACACAGCTGGAAATATGATAATTTTGAAGGCCGTACAAAAATTGAAACGGCGGTTGCCAAAGCACTGGAGATAAAAACGGGCGTTGCTGGCCCCAGAGTCTTACAGGAAACCCTTAATGTGTTTGGTCAAATTAAAACCAACACCGAGCGCATGAGTCAACTGAGCGCGCGTTTTGCGGGTGTCATAAAATCAGCAACTGCCTCGATGGGGGACACGGTTAAAAAAGGCCAGATACTGGCAACTATTGAGAGTAACGAAAGCCTTAACTTATATTCTATTAAAGCACCCATTAGTGGCGTAATCACTCAACGTAATGCAAACCCCGGTGAACAAACCGGCGAGCAGGCCTTATTTACGATTGCCGATACTTCAGTCGTCTGGGTTGATTTATCAATTTTTCCGGGTGATATAAACCGCGTAAAAATCGGTGCCCCCGTGAGTGTTGTACTTGCAGGCAATGCACAATCCGTTGAAGGAAAAATTGCTTTTATTAATGTCATTGCCGAAGCCAATCAATCGGTTGTCGCGCGCATGATTATCGATAATAAAGACAGGCAGTTTTTACCGGGCAGTTTTGTAAAAGCAAAAATTAAAGTCGCTGAACATGCGGTACCTTTAGCGGTAAAACGCTCGGGGCTACAGGCGTTTAGAGACTTTACCGTCGTCTATGCGCAAATGGGTGAAGCGTATGAAGTGCGTATGCTGGAACTGGGTCGACAGGATGACGAATGGATAGAAGTGCTGGGGGGTCTTGAGGCCGGAACGCGTTACGTCAGCGAAAACAGTTATGTCATCAAAGCCGATATCGAAAAATCCGGCGCATCACACGATCACTAAGGAAATCTCATGCTTGAAGCGATAATTAATTTTTCACTGGCTCGTCGCGGGCTGGTGCTAGTGCTGGTACTGATGGTTATGGGGCTGGGTGCATGGAAATTCACCCAGTTACCCATCGATGCAGTACCTGATATTACCAATATACAGGTTGTTATTAATACATCCGCACCAGGTTACACGCCGCTGGAAGCCGAACAACGGGTCAGCTTTCCAATAGAAACTGCAATGGCTGGTATACCGAAGTTATCCTATACGCGATCCGTTTCGCGTTATGGTTTATCTCAGGTCACCATGGTGTTTGAAGAGGGCACGGATATTTATTTTGCACGTCAGCTTGTGGGTGAGCGGCTGAGTACGGCAAAAAGCAATATTCCGGCAAATTTAGAACCCACGCTTGGGCCCATCGCCACTGGTTTGGGTGAAATTTTTATGTTCACTGTTGATGCTGAAGCGGGGGCTAAAAATGTAGATGGTAGTCTTGTTACGCCCACTGATCTACGCTCAGTGCATGACTGGATCATTCGTCCACAATTAATGCGGGTGCCGGGTGTAGTAGAAGTGAACCCTATCGGTGGATATAAAAAACAAATACTGGTCGCACCCGAGCCAGCCAAACTTTTGGCCTATGGTATTAGTTATGCCGATGTTGTAAATGCCTTAGAAAAAAATAACGACAATCGAGGGGTTGGTTTTATTGAACACAATGGTGCGCAATGGTTAATGCGCGTACCGGGTCAGGCTAATAATTTGCAAGACCTGGAAAACATTGTGATTCAGCAACAGCAGGGACTGCCGATTCGCATAAAAGATGTGGCCAGTGTTGGGCCAGGTAAAGAATTACGCTCAGGTGCGGCGACTCAAAATGGCCGCGAGGTTGTGATGAGTACCGTCTTTATGTTGATCGGTGAAAACAGCCGGACCGTTGCTAACAATGTTGCGCTTAAACTGGAAGAAATTAAAGTCAGTTTACCAGCGGGTATCACCGCAACCGCGGTTTATAATCGTACCAGTCTGGTTGATAAAACATTAGTCACCGTGCAGAAAAATTTAGTTGAAGGCGCACTGCTGGTTATTGTCATTCTGTTTTTATTATTGGGCAATATTCGTGCGGCACTACTAACCGCTGCGGTTATTCCTATTGCCATGTTAATGACGATTACAGGCATGGTGCAAAGTAAGACCAGCGCAAACTTAATGAGTCTTGGTGCGTTGGATTTTGGGCTTATTATTGATGGTGCCGTCATCATCGTTGAAAACTGTTTACGTCGTTTAAGTCATTCTGGACCAAAACAATTAGGACTCAATGAACGATTAGCACTGGTATTTGATGCTACGCGCGAAGTGATACGCCCGGCATTATTTGGTGTGTTTATCATTACGGCGGTTTACATCCCGATTTTTGCATTAACCGGTGTTGAAGGAAAAATGTTCCACCCCATGGCACTGACCGTTATTATCGCACTGGTTAGCGCAATGATACTTTCAATAACATTTGTGCCTGCGGCGGTTGCGTTGTTATTTAGCAAGCCCATACAGGAAAAAGAAAACAAGGTAATTAAAGCTGCACGTTCCACCTATCAGCCGATATTAATGTTTTCACTGAAATATCGTTGGAGTGTTGTAACCGCAGCAGTGCTATTAATAATTGCTTCAGCGGCATTAATTCCTAAGCTGGGTTCTGAATTTATACCTAATCTTGATGAAGGGGATATTGCGATGCACGCGCTGCGTATTCCGGGTACTTCATTAGAACAGGCTATCGCTTTACAACAGGGTCTGGAAGTTGAAATAAAAAAACTGGCCGAAGTTGATACTGTATTCGCAAAAATTGGTACGGCTGAGGTCGCTACCGATGCAGTCCCCCCCAGCGTGGCAGATAATTTCATTATTCTTAAACCACGTAAAGACTGGCCTGATCCGAATAAAACTAAAGCTCAGGTCGTGGCTGATCTTGAGGCATTGGTAAACCCGATTCCGGGAAATCGCTATGAGTTTTTACAGCCGATTCAAATGCGCTTTAACGAATTAATTTCAGGTGTGCGTGCGGAGCTAGCCATAAAAGTATTTGGTGACGATTTTGATCAACTTATTGCTTTAGGTGCGGCCATTGAAAAATCCGTTAAGCAGGTACAGGGTGCAGCCGATGTTGCGGTTGAACAGGCAACGGGTTTACCCGTGATGACCATTCAACCAAAACGAGAAGCCATGGCTCGATATGGATTAAGTATTGTTGAGCTGCAAGACTTATTGTCTACCGCATTGGGCGGTACTGTCGCCAGTCAGCTTTATGAAGGCGATCGACGTTCTGAAATAGTGGTTCGTTTAAATGAAACATTACGCACGGATATGAATGGATTATCCAGTTTGCCCGTCACCCTGGCCAATGGTGATTATGTTCCTTTAGGTGAAGTCGCTGAACTTAATTTGGTGATGGGTTATAACCAGGTTTATCGGGAAAATAGCAAACGCCGTATTGTTGTTACCGCGAATGTACGCGGGCGCGACCTGGGTTCATTTGTGCAGAATGTACAAAAAACCGTTAAAGAAAATGTTGAAATACCCGCAGGCTACTGGGTTGAATACGCAGGTACTTATGAGAAATTGCAATCTGCGACTCAACGACTGTCTATCGTGGTGCCATTAACGCTGGCATTAGTCATTGGCTTGCTAATTATGGCGCTTGGCTCGGTTAAGGATGCGGCGATTATTTTCTCGGGTGTACCTTTGGCATTAACTGGCGGAATACTGGCGTTATTACTGCGTGATATTCCATTTTCGATTTCTGCTGCGGTTGGCTTCATCGCACTGTCAGGCATTGCCGTGCTTAATGGTCTGGTAATGGTTGCCTTTATTCGAGATCTAAGAATGCATGGTCAACGTTTGCATGAGGCAATTGTTGATGGTGCACTTACGCGACTTCGCCCTGTGTTAATGACAGCGCTGGTAGCAGCATTGGGTTTTATTCCGATGGCATTAAATACGGGTATTGGTTCTGAAGTTCAGCGACCACTCGCAACGGTGGTGATTGGCGGAATTATTTCATCCACATTACTAACACTCATTGTGTTGCCGGCATTGTACAGATTAGTACATGCACGAGAGGAGCAAGTATGAAACAGCTAACACTCATTATTCACACCGATGCGCAGCAGGATCTAACCGATCAGTTACGTAGCCTTGAGCAGGTATCAGGTTTTACTTTTAGTCGTGTCGAAGGGCACGGCTTAGAAATGGAAAACGACCCCTTTCTTTCCGCTCGAGACAAGGTAGTGGGATACACCCCACGAATACGGCTGGATATCCTACTGCAAGATACTGACGTCGATAGCGTTCTTGAAGCATTACGCAGTTCAAGCAGCTATGTCGAGGGCCATGGTATCTACTGGGTTACTCCAGTTGAACGAAACGGACGTCTGTAAAAAACTTGAGATGAGTGGTCGGGTGAAAGTGAAGTAAGTCTTATTGACTACTTACCCGGCCAGTTATCGAATTAAACAATTTTAGGAGAATGACGAAGTGTTATTCAAAACGAATTTATTTACACGGTGGTTTCCCCTCGGTATGGGGTTATTGATGTTTGGCTTGTTAATATCCAGCCTGTTACCACAAATTGCCTACGCGCACGGTATGTCTGAGGCCGATAAACTGGCTATTATTGAGGGAGGTAATCTACGCTATATGTGGCTCGGGGCAACGCATATGTTGTCCGGTTATGACCATCTGGCATTTGTCTTCGGAATTATTTTTTTCCTCACCAGTTTCCGAGACATCGCCAAATACGTTACCGCATTTACACTGGGGCACAGTGTCACTCTGATTTATGCGACTTTTAATGGTATTCAACTTAACTACTTTGCAATTGATGCAGTGATTGGCCTGAGCGTTTGTTATATCGCCTTTGCTAACATTGACGGTTTCCGTAAATACCTAAACGTCAATCCCCCCAATATGATGTTGATGATTATTGGCCTGGGACTGATTCACGGATTTGGTTTATCCACGCGATTACAGGAACTGCCATTAAGCGAAGACAGTCTGTTGCTTAATATCATCTCATTTAATGTCGGTATCGAAATTGGACAGATCAGCGCCCTGGCCCTGATGTTATTACTCATTACCGCCTGGCGAAAAACGCATGCTTTTAAGACGTTCAGTTTGATCGCAAACTACGGTTTGATTGTGGCAGGTGTCTTTCTTTTCCTGATGCAAATGCACGGTTATGCTCATACCAGTAATCCAGAGGAATTTACTGTCAGTACAGAATCATCTGAATTCGAGGCAGGCAATAAAAAAGCCGCTACCTTAGAGAGTGCTGAAAACATTCCACAAACTGGCTGGAAAGATTCCATCAACATAACCATTCCAGCGCGAGGTGATAAGGAATACAAACTTTATCTGGAAAAAGGCGCAACACTTGAATACACCTGGAACACCGGTAATGCAAAGTTATTTTTTGATTTTCACGGCGAACCCATAGGTGACACCAGTGGTTATTTCAAAAGCTTTCAAAAGAACACCGAGAGTCAATCAAACGGTTCTTTAACCACATCCTTTGCCGGTACACATGGTTGGTATTGGAAAAATAACAGTCCAGTTCCTGTCACCATTACATTGAAAGTCAAAGGCGAATATCAACGCCTGGATTTAAAAAAGGAGACTGATCAAATCAAGCCAGCACAAAAACCCAGTTCTACAACCCACGATTCCATTGATACACTTTAGGAGATTTACAACATGCAGTTAAAAACGTTATTACTTAGCTTTACCCTTGGGTTACTTCCCATTACGGCGACTGCGGGAAGCGATCATGATCACGGTCATTCACATTCTCAGAGTCCTGTGAATCAGACAACCGCAAAAGAAAATGCAACAGAGATTATCACTGCACTGGTAAAAAGAAACAAACTGGAAAACAGCTGGTCGACTATCACAGCAAGTTCTATTGAAAAAATAACAGTTCAAGGCAATCCTGAATGGCAGGTGATTTTTGTTAATGACAAAATAACAGATGCTAAAAAACAAAAACTATATGTATTCCTGACGTTAGGCGGGGATTATATAGCCGCTAATTTCACTGGAAAATAGCCAGGGAACCTCTGATTAAGTCTGGTTGGATTTAGCCAGCATAAAACAATCACGATTTGATCAGAGGCTCCCTGGCATTAACCACATCGATGTTCTATAAAACCAGTTGGTAGCATAGCCAGTCAACTGGTTTTATCTATACTAAAAATACAAGAGCATTTATATGTTGTATTACAGTTTAAAAATCGTTATCACCACAGTATTAATTGTGATTATTTCAGAAATTGCCAAACGTAGTACGCTTATGGGGGGCGTGCTCGCCTCAGTTCCGCTCATATCCGTGCTCGCCATAATATGGTTGTATGTAGATACCAAAGATACAGTATTAATATCTGAATTTTCAATGAGTATATTTTGGCTAGTTATACCCTCACTGGCTTTTTTTATTGTGCTGCCGTTTTTATTGCATAAAGAACTGCATTTTTATATCAGCTTAAGTCTGGCAATAATAACTACGATCGCCTGTTACTACCTGATGATCATTGCTCTGCATAAGTTTGGGATAAAAATATGACACTGATATCACAATGATATAAGCAATAACACAAAACTGAAAAAAAATCACTTCCAAGGAAAAAAGTCATTGAATCGAAAAAAAATTCTTTGGAAATATTCAGTCAATCTTAAGATTCAACTTTTATGATAGACAGTGGCTTATATTTTTTCATCTCTAAACAGTTGTAAGGACGTGAGCTAATAAAGTAAAAATATAATTAATACAATAAAACAATCAGGAGATTAAAATGAAAGTAGATAGCATTAAATCTATAAGTTTGATAAGTCTGATTTCCATCTTAAGTATAAGCGCGACAAATGTTTACGCAAAATACAGTCACTGTGAATCTTTTTCTGAACTATCGATTGTATTAGAACAAAATGCAACTGATAGTGACTCAGAAGTCGTCATGTTTGCAAAAGGGCAGGACATAGGCATGGATAAATTTATCGTGCGAGCACCCGATAACCGAAAAGTGGCTAAATTTAATGGCGATAAACGTGGCGTTGGTTTGCGCGAGTTTTTATTAGAATCAGCTGAACCACCCGAACTAGATAAAGTTCTAGCTTCATTTCCTGAAGGAGAATACTCATTTAACGGCCGCACAGTAGAAGGCGGGTGTTTAACAGGCACTGCCTATTTATCTCACAGCCTTGCCCCAGAAACACAAATTCTTTCTCCTGAACCCAATGAAGTTGTAAACCGTAACTTTGTTGTCATAAGCTGGATGCCAATGGATGAAGCCGTTGGTTATGTTGTAGAGCTGAAAAATGAAGAAACTGAGAAAGCTATACTTGTAGAAATTCCTGCAACGGCTACATCGTTTGATGCACCCGCATCATGGTTAGTTCCTGATACAGAATATCAAGTGGCTGTTACAGTGCTTACAGAATCAGGTAATAAAACCAGTGTAGAAAGTGCATTCTTTACTGAGTTTGAATAATCCAGTTTGAGAAATAAGGGCAGGTTGCTATGCATGACCAGCAGCCTGTTTCTTTAAGTATTCAATTTAGATAAAAATAATAACCCCCGGTAAATATCAAATAAATGTAATTTGTCGCTAAACATTACCAAAAGTTAATGATCCCGTTAGTTTCAGGAAAGGTTGGCACTGTAATCTACACATTGATGTGTATTATATGCTTATAGAAGATTCATATGACGTTACCTGATCTACACACCCTCTGGATAAAAGGGTCTCTATCAAACCTGGAGCAAATCTGCCTGGCTTCAATGCTAACACAAGGGCACAAAGTAACATTGCATACCTATGGAAAGGTAGAAAATATACCAAAAGGGGTTAATGTTTGTAATGCACAGGAAACACTTGCTTACGATGATAATTATCGTCACGCTAAAACTAGAAGTATTTCGTTACTGGCTGATTATTTTAGATGTGTCTTACTCAAGCGGGAAATGGGGGTATGGGTCGATCTAGACTGCTATTTACTACAACCGTTAGAAGTGCCTTCACATGGTTACTTGCTCGGACATGAAATAAATACAATCAATTCTGCCGTACTTCATCTACCCAGTGATTCACCGGTTCTGAACGACTTATTAGATGCCTGTAAATCGTCCAATACATCACCTTACTGGCTGGATTACAGGCGCAGGTTTCTAAAACGAGTGGCTTATGCCATTTGTGGTAAATCATGGCATCTAGGAGAAATGGGTTGGGGCATTGTTGGACCGGTCGCGTTAACCCGACTCATACCAAAATATAATCTGTTAGATAAAGTTCAACCAATGAAAGCTTTCTACCCGGTAGACAGGCATGGCTCAAGTAAATTGTTTGAAGCCGAGCCTTATGATCAAATCCTGAGTGACTCAGACATTAAGTCCATCCATATATATGACAAACGCAAAAAATACGAAACACCAATACCGGGTAGTTTTATTCAATGGGCAACGATGCAGATGCAAGCCTACCTAAAGCAATAGATTCCAACTATATAAATATCTGGCGATGATATATTCTACAAGCCTCTAGGGTATGCTGTATTAACGCTATGAGTGTCATTATTATCCATTGCTTTTTGAATTAATTCTACGCATCAATAAAAAAACGCATAGACAGTTGCACTGCTATGCGTTGTAGATATAGCCATGACCAGTGGCTATACAGGGTCTTGTGAATATTTAATACTAGTCGATAAAACTTAAGATTGACTGAATTAAATACGCAAATTTAAAATTTCTTTTGCACGCCGATTAAAGCGCCATAGGTTGCATAATCATCAATTTTAGCCGTTGTACTGCTTACGGTGTCAGTGACCGTCCAGTCTGCCAGATGATAATCAATTCTCAGTGCATAGTTCATGCTCCAGCTATCCGAGAGATGCTGCTTTATCCCCAGCTTGCCGCCAAGAATTATCTCAGTACCGGTATCAGCGGTAATATTAAATGTACCGCCTCCCACCACGGGGCCGCTGGCATCGTCAACATCAATTGAATTAAATCCCAGACCGGCACTCCAGTAATAATCATATGCGCTACTGCCACCGCTTATGTTCTGGCCCATTTGGGCCATAACTAAGATTGATGTGTACACAGAATCTATTGTTTTAACCGTTGTTTCATCCTGCACAATGCCAAGTACTTGCCAGGGGCGTTCAAAATCTGCTTCTGAATAAATTAACTCAACATCGACAAACCACTTATCTTTGAGCTGATAATTACCAATAAGGCCCATACCCAGTACGTCATTAGAGGGCTTACCGCTAGAGCCAACAATATTTCCATATATACCAAAACTCATGTCGCTTTCTTGCGCATAAGATAGTGTTGAAATGGCCGGCAGGCATAACAGGCCAATGAATGAATATTGTGTGATCGTGTTCATAAGATCCTCCAGAAATTCATAGTGTCATTTTTCTAAGGGATAACATCACAAGATAGTTATCGCTTATGTTAAAAGTATATACCCGAAGTCTGAAGATTTGCTGAAGAAGTGAGGGATGTTTATAAACAGCAACAAACGATACACTGCGTTGCCAAAATGATGAGACAGGAATATGTTAAAAACACAGATCGGTTACAAGCACCGTTATATGAATGGAGGAAAACCGCACACGATGCAGATAATTTACTGGAAATATACTTCAGCCTGAATGTAACACTAACGAGTCTCGAAGAGGGCTTAGGGCGCAAGGGCGCCTGATTGTGTAATTTAACGTGAAATACTTTGATATGACTCTATTTAACATAATATACATTATGCGCATATCTAGTTATGCAAGTTTTCAACAATAAGTACTAAATTGGTCGACCACAGTAAGTACTAAAACTACTCAATAAGTACTAAAACCGTTACCCAGTATAAAATTATCGAAAATTGAAACTTATTAATATACCTACCTATATCTAAGTGCCCTTATTACCAGAAGTTATATAAGTCCGATAACTGTTATTATCGGATTTGGTATGGATATATTATGTTTTTTCTTGTTTGATAGATTTCCTAATATTTTGTCTAGTGCTTTTTATTACTCGAGGCTCGAATTCGATCATTTAGGTGAATAATTAATTCATTGAAAAAACTAAATACTGTCTTTCGCAATTCTCATATTGCTCTTAGGTGTTAGTTTCAGTTGCGCATACGACACATTGCTTTAAATTACGTGAACAAGTGTCACATATTTTCCATGCATTATTTCTATAATGACGATTATTATCTCGGCTTACTCCTAGTTATAAGTACAACCAAGAAATCGCTTTAAGAAGGTTTTGCCGCTCAATATCATTCACACAGCCAGTTTCTTAAAAAATATATTTTTCTTACCGATTCTGATAACGGTTTAAGTCAAAAATACCCGACAGCCTTGGCTGATCACGTGCAAACTTCTGGCCAAACCAGTCTGCATGTTGCCAGAATTCTTGACTGGTTCTGCGCTGACCATAATGCGCGACAAACTCTTCGTATTGTTGCCGATTTTTAATGGCATTATATTCTTCAACAAAACGTTCGATATCTTTCAGCTCGACTACGTAGAAGAAATCTGGAAAGGCACCTTCCAGCCACCTGACTACAGTTTGTGTATCGTATTCATAATCACGTCGGCTTGCCAGTGACTCAGTGTCGAACATGGAGGTAACACTTTTGTAAGCTTTATTGCTGATCATGGTGTAGGACAGATCATCTTCCTGCTTGCCTCCCATCTTCACGCGAACAAATGCCACACTCGGTAAAAACTCAATGATTGGCCCATTCATTTTTGCCGCTAGTTGCATGGCTTTATCGACACGCAATATAGGCTTACTTACTTTTGGTTTACACTGGTCAGAAGTACAACGATTGATATAATCGCCATCGCCTGCCATTGGGCCTAGATGCTTCTCGATATTCTGGTACAGTTCGAGTTGGAAATCATCTGTTTTATAACCTGTAACAAACTCCTGGTTCATCCAGTTAACCGCATCTCCCTCATCATCTATGTTGCTCTTACGAATACCCTGGTACCAGCCATCGCGAATGCCACCGCGCTTAGCCGCAGGCAGGAATGACAGAAACTCATCCTCTCCTTCTGTGCGCAGAAAATCCATGTACAGACGAGTATTCAACTGGTGCCCCAGGTTACCGTAAACATCGTAACCGGCCACTAGAAGGTAGTGGAGACGCTCAAGTATCGAGAAATCCATCACCCAGGCAGTCTCCGGGTAATCACCGATAAGACCATAGTTAACCGAAGCGCTGTCGAGATGACGAAATATAGTTAGAGCAGCATTTGGGTTTTTACCTTCACCTTTCCAGATATAACTCATGGCCTCGTCAAGATTAACCGGTTCTACATCTTTCCTCGTGCCAGTTTTCATTTCTATATATTTCTGAAACAATTCCTTGTAGTGTCTCTTGCCGCTGAGTAGCTGAAAATTATCTTCCAGCTCGGCGGGTGATGCCAGGTAGTCAGCAGCAGCATTCATAGCCTTGTCATCGAGTGACATAATATCCGCATCAGGGTCAAAGAACACAATCCAGAACTGGTCTTCGATAATGCTCAACGCTGTCTGTCCACGGCATGATGGTCCCTTGATAAAACCTTCGATAAAGAAACGCGTTTCATCCAGTAGAAATTTATAACGTGACTTTACCGGAATTGCAGCAAAAGTTTTAATCGGATTAGATGCAGCTTCTGGCTTGTAGGATGGCAAACTAGCCACTTCGTATTCAACATCAAAAAACAATTCTTTGTAACGTTGCATTCGTTGTTTCGACATCTCGTAGACCATGTGATTTTTAGCAACGACACTGCCCTGGTGACGAACAATACGATAATAAACCGAGCCATTCGGTTCACCATATGCGCGTCGTGTTGGAATTACATCAACTGGAGTACCTGGTGCGGTAGTCGAGCGTACCAAACGATAGAATTCTCTATCAGCCGTGCCCTCAAAATGCAGGTGCGCCTGAAACAGGTGTTCGTAGAGGTAGCGGCTAACCAACCTGGTTTTATTATCGCTGGGTTTACTGCTGCTACCATTAAGAAAGGCCTCCCATTGTTTTAGCTGTCTGGCGGCAGCTTTTGACGGTGCTTTATCTTTCGGCATCGGCGCACCCTGTGCTACCCAATGCACCAGTGTTGTGTATTCATCTTTGCTGAGATTTGGCATAGCGAATGGCATGCCTCCCTTAGGATGCTCAGCAGCATATTCATCAAACTCTTCCAGTGTTGGACATGTCTGATCACGATTAAGCGTTACATCAAAATCATCACTCAGCATACCGGTATGTGCCTGTGGATACAGGCGTTTTTGTCTCAGCATTTTATATAATACAGATTTTTCAAGATTTCTGATCGGGCTGTTATCAGCCTCATTTAAGACTGTATCAAAACCCTTCTGCCGCCATTCTTGCGTGCTCATCGCGTCGATAAAGAGACGCGTCGGTTCATCAGAAGTAAGACGATCAGACTTATATACTTTCTTCTTATTAGCGCCGCGATGAATACCTTCAGGCGAAGACAGTTTTAACTGGCATGGTGCATCGTAACAACCGTGACAGACCACACAGCGATTTTCAAGCACTGGGCGCACCGACTGCTCATAAGAAATAATTTCTTTGGGCATCGAATACACCAGGTCATATTCTATTGTTGCCTGACCTTCAGAAATAGATTTCTCTGAGATTGAACAAGAAGACAACAACATTAACAACGTAAAAAAAATTAATACCGTAATTTCACTCACGGGGCTTACAGTATGTTTATACATATAATTACCTTACCTGTTTCTATTTTATTATTGATTTGTTTTTACTAACGCTTCGGGATGTTCTCTAAAACGTATATCTGCAACAACCATTGCATGATCAGACAAGTTATCCCGCAGCACCTGGTAACTCACGAACTGCATTTAATATTAATCCAGGCAACTGGCGATACCTGCTTGACCAATTCAAGGTGTTTAATATCTTTTTGATCATCATAACTTGATTCAATTAATAGCTAACTTGGCCTGTTTTTGGAAATCAACACTCTCTAGAGCATGCATCAAATCTGGGCTGTAGAGATAAAGTGTAACATTTGGCGGGGATGTCCTCAGTACCCCAGTTTCTTAATAAATATATTTTTTTCTCACCGATTCTGATAACGGTTCAAATCAAAAATACCTGACAGCACGGGTTGTTCACGAGCGTATTGCTGGTTAAACCAGTCTGCATGTAACCAGAAGTCTTGACTGGTGCGGCGTAGACCAAAACGCGCAACGAATATTTCATAATCTTTTCTATTCTTGATTTTATTATAATGAGCAACAAACTTTTCAATATCATTTAGTTCTACAACATAAAAGAAATCAGGGTATGAACCTTCAAGCCACCTGACGATGGTTTGTGTATCATATTTATAATCTCGCCTGTCTGCCAGTTTTTCTTTAAAGAACATCGAGGTCACACTTTTATAAGCCTTATTGCTTATCATTGTATAAGCAAGATCATCCTCTGGCTTGCCACCCATTTTTACGCGTAAAAAAGCATTATCGGGTAAAAACTGGACAATTAATCCATCTAATTTTGCAGCTTGTTGCATAGCTTTATCAACACGCAACACATTAGGTTTAACTTTTGGTTTACATTTATTAGTAGTACAACGATTAATAAAATCACCATCACCTGCTAATGGCCCCAGATACTGCTCGAGTTGTTTATATAACTCCAACTGAGGATTATCGGTTTTATAACCTTTAACAAATTCTTTGTTTAACCAGCTGGGCGTATCTCCCTCATCATCTTTACTACTCTCACGTATTCCCTGATACCAGGCATCACGAATAGCCGATCTCTTTGCAGCAGGAAGAAGCGCCAGGAACTCGTCCTCACCTTCGGTACGTAGAAAATCCATATAAAGTCGAGAGTTTATCTGGTGACCAACATTACCGTAAACATCGTAACCGGCTACCAACAGATAATGAATTCGCTCAAGTACCGAGTAATCGATCACCCAGGCTGTTTCAGGGTAATCACCAATGAAACCAAAGTTAATCGAAGCGCTGTCAAGATGTCGGAATATAGTTAACGCTGCATTCGGATTTTTGCCATCTCCTTTCCAGATATATTGCATAGCATCTTTCAAATCAACTGGTTTGAAATCACCTGCACTGGCTGTTTTTGTCTGCATATATTTCTGGAACAATTGCTTATAATACTTCTTGCCTGAGAGGAGCTTAAAGTTATCTTCCAGCTCAGCTGGTGATGCCAGGTAATCTGAAACTTTATGAAGAAACTCATCATTAAGCGACATTAAATCAGCATCAGGATCAAAGAACACAACCCAAAACTGATCCTCGATTACACTCAAAGCAATCTGACCACGACAAACCGGGCCCTTTATAAAACCTTCAATAAAAAATCGTGACTCATCCAGCAAAAATTTATAACGTGACTTAACAGGAATTGCCGCAAAAGCTTTTATTGGATTTGAAGCAGTCTCAGGTTTATAAGATGGCAGTTCTTTAACTTCATAGGGGACATCAAAAAACAGTTCACGGTAACGCTGCATACGCTGTTTCGACATCTCGTATACCATATGTGTCTTGGCAACAATACTGCCCTGATGACGCACAATGCGATAATAAACCGGGCCGCCATGTTCGCCATAAGGACGACGGGTTGGAATAACGACAACCGGTTTACCCGGTGCGGTACTGGAGCGTACCAGACGATAAAATTCTCGATTATCGGTACCATCAAAATGTAAGTGCGCCTGAAACAGGTGTTCGTACAGGTATCGAGCCACCAGCTTTCTTTTGTTCTTACTGACCTTGTTAGTATTGCCATTTAGAAAGCTTTCCCATTGTTTTATCTGCTTAGCTGCAGGCTTTGATGGAAGTTTATCTTTCGGCATAGGAGCACCCTGCGCTAACCAGTGCACCAGAGTTGTGTATTCTTCTCTATTTAAATTAGGCATCGCATAGGGCATGCCACCCCTTGGGTGCTTAGCGGCATACTCATCAAACTCTTCCAGAGTCGGGCAAGTTTGCTCACGGTCAAGGCTTACATCAAATTCATCACCAAGCATGCCTGTACTAGACTGTGGACGTAGACGCTTTTGTCGAAGCATTTTATACAACACTGAATTTTCGAGATTCTTAACCGGATGGTTTTCACTTTCATTCAAGACAGTATCAAAACCTTTGCCTCGCCATTGCTCAGTTGTAATCGCATCTATAAACAATCGTGTCGGAACAGCCGCTTCTAAACGTGAAGCATTATATACTTTCTCTTTATTGGCGCCGCGAAGAATACCCTCAGGCGATGTCAGTTTTAACTGACAGGGTGCATCATAACAACCGTGGCATGCTACACAGCGACTTTCAAGTACTGGAAGAACTTTTTCATCATAAGAAATAATTTCTTTTGGCATGCTATACAACAAGTCATATTCAACCGTGGCCTGCTCCTCAGTGATGGCTTTCTCAGCTGGGGCACAAGCCGACAATACAAGCGAAATCACTACAGCCAATACTAACTTTAGACTTTTAAAGACTGACATATAATTTATATACATGATAACTGCTTCCTGATTGAATTTATGATCACACATTTTTTGATCTGTTATAAACGAAATTGTTGCATCCACACCTTAACTACTTACTACTTTCTCTAAACCGCTTTAACTCAACTAACAACCAGTCTTCTGTCTTTATCGATTTATCACCTGGACAGATCACTGTATAATACTCGCCACTCATCGTGCTTTTCGTAGCAGAGTATTTAATAAAATCTTCAGTATTCTTTATCTTATCTCTGAAATAATCATATTTATTCTGAATATGCTCAACGCCTTCACTACCAGAATGCTTATCTCCGTTCCTGTTCATAACACACTGACTGGTTGTGACAAAATTCAATAAATGAGCTACCTCATCAACCTGTGACTCAGGCACATCTGCATAAATAGAGCCCGACATAAACACACTAAAAAAAACAATAAATCTGATCATATTCTAATTTTAAACCTCGCTTTTACAGGCAACTTATAGTTGAGACTCAACTGGCATTATAGATAAGAAATCTTCGCTAAATCGACGCCACCAACTCGTCTCAGGATCTGTTGTATGACGAATTTTTTTACCGTCTTTAGTCTCAACCCACACCACCTTTTTTACTTCAACATCAATTCCATCTACATCTTCATTCTCAATTAACAATTGCATTTTATAAAACTGTTTATCTATATCCACATCAAACACAGTCGACGAAATCATATTTGCCAGCTCAGGCACCAGGTAAACCACGCCAACTTCTGAATTAATATTGGCCGACCTCGGATCAAAGTTAAACGAGCCGATAAATATTTCTTTACGATCAAATATATACGTTTTAGCATGCAAACCACTTTTCGCTTTAGCACTCCTGCGCAAAGATCTGCTGGCTTTAGTTTTAAACTTCGTTTTTAATTCGTAAAGCTCAACCCCACCCTCAAGCAAATCAATTCGATGATTAGCATATCCCGACTGTACCAGGACCCCATCAGTAGATGATAACGAGTTAGTGACCACGCGTACCTTTATTCCTTTTTTGACGAGACTCAAAAGATACTCTGTTCCAGAATCTCCCGGAACAAAATACGGAGATATTATTTCAACACTTTCGGTTGCTTTTTCGAGGTGAGGTTTCAATAATGATTTTAAATAAACAACCTCTTTTTCTGACTTATCCAGTGCCTTTTCAGGATCGTCGTATATAACGTTACCCTTGCCACTATACAACCCATCCGATTCTTTTTTAAATGATTTTTTGGTTATCATTTTATACATCTTTGAGTCTTGTACATCAAGCGCATAGTCTGAGCCTTTAGCACCATTATAAAAAACCTTTAACTGTTTTTTTAAACTTGCTAAATCACCAACTGCAGCCTCATTATGAGAAAAGGCCTTAACCGGTATAACTACCTTGCTATTCCAGTAAACATCAAACTGCTTACCAACATCCTGCACTATCGGTCCAGCCGACAAAACATCAAGGTCTTCAAAATTACTCTCTTTATGTGCTGCAAAATATTCATTGCCAATATTTCGACCGCCGACTATCGTAAACTGGTTATCAACAGTAAATGACTTATTGTGCATACGTCTATTGATACGAAAACCATCGGTCACAAAATCAGCAATTCTGAAGCCACGGGTTGCAAACGGATTATATAAGCGCACTTCAATATTTTCGTGCTGATCCATTGCATATAATATATTTTCAACTTCAGTATTTACATTAATATCATCCAGTAATATACGAACTCGAACCCCACGATCAGCCGCATCAAGCATACCCCCAAATAACAACTTTCCAATTAAATCGTCGTGCCATATAAAATACTGAACATCTATTGAACGTTCTGCTAAAGACAGCAATGCAAGTCTTGCATAGAAAGCCTCCGTGCCTTCATTTAACAAATACAGATATGAATCTTTCTTTTTATTTTCAAACCTGGACGCCCTTTTCCCTAGCTCCGTATGATTCGTATCTGTTAATACGTAAGTTTTTTTTGACTCATAATCAACTGGCAACTGTGCGCACGCATTTAGTAATACGTAAGTTAAAACTAAAAACACATATTTAAATGATTTCATATACATTCCAACTACTAAATTTAACTTTAATAGTTAAACATTTTTAAAAGATTCCAGCCTATATTTATAACCATATGTTATTTTTTATAAAATCATCAAAAATAGGAAGACACATAAAATAAAATACCCGTAATTCGGTTATCAAAAGAAAGCTTGTATACACTATCCTCATCCCTTAGCCTTAATGAATTACTACCCAGGCCAGCACCAAAGCCAAAATGCTTAAATGCCTTATACTCCAGGCCAAACGTACTATCAGTATAAGTACCTTCCTGATCACTCAACTTAAGAGCAAATATTTCAGATTTTAAATACCAGTAAAACTTTGGCGTCACATGATACGCCAATCCAAAAGAAAAAACCGGAAGAGGTAGTGTTGTATCAGTATCACTGGCACTAATACCACTACTGGTTGTATCTGCATCAAGTTGAATATCAACCATGGTTACATGAAGACCTCCGCCTACAGACAGCTCAACTTTATCTGTATTATAAAAGGACCACAGGTATCCGATTTTAAAAATATCGTAATCTATACTTGTATCAACATTAGCACCAGCAGGGATCGTAATCATATCTCCATTTTCATCTTGCCAATCAAACTCCTCATCCAGCATTTTATTTCCCTGTGACGAAATGCTATACCAGGAATAAGTAATCGAGTGTTTTTTATTAAAACGATGCCTTCCATCCAGGCGCCACACAGTTTGATCAGTTCTAAGACCTAAAGTATCCTCTGGATTAATAGACACACCCAAACCCGAATCTGGTTCAGTAAGCGACATAGCTGCGTCATAACCTGCCAGCATATAACCACCAATAGATATTTTGTTTTTACTATAATCATATTCCTGCCCATGAACCTGATTTATTAAGCCAGAAAATAGTATTATTGAAATACCCATATATTTTACGAACTTAACAGTACCATGTGCATTTGAAATTTTAGACATCTTCAATAATTTAATCATTACACTTCTCCGAATACGACTCAACAGGTACCAATAAACAATAACACCCACGTCTATACTAGAGCGTTATTTGATACACTACATCCCCAATAATGGGGGATATTTAAAATTAAATTTTAAAACAGCTTACTCATCGACATATTTGATTTATATCGGGCAATATTCAATTTAGTGGCATTATTCACTATTTTCAGTTTGGCTGAATATTCATTAATATTAGATGACTCTCTAAATTCTCTAATACTCACTCTATTTGATTATTCTATCTACGTGGTAATGACTTATTGGTTCTGTTCATATTTATTATTGAGTAACCTGGCGCGGGTAAACGTAAAGGTGGCGCCGAAGAGAAAGATAGCCATCGCGCAATATACCCACAGCATCATCAACAGAATGCTGCCGGCAGCATCGTACAGGTCAGCAACCTCACTATTGCTGACAACCAAACCGATTAGATATTTTCCTACGACCTGTAGACCTGCGGTTAACAAGGCACCAAACCAGATATCACGCCATTTCAACCTGATATCCGGCAGATAACGAAAATACAACGCAAACAATGTGGCGCTAGTAAGCAGGTCAATAAATAATGCATCAAATGATACCAGATAGATCGCCAACACTCCGATCCAGCCAGCCAGATATTTATCTGTGGCTGTAATCATTACACCTAAAACCAGAGAAACCAGCAATATGAAAGAGACACTGACGAGTAACCCGAAGGCAATAAAGCGTATACGAAACAACAACCAGATACCTTGCTCTACCGAACGGATGCGCTTTACCCGATTAATTTTATTGAATGCGGTTCGTAATGCATTAAATACGCTGGTAGCAAAAAATAACAATACACCCCCCCCTGCAACTGTGGCCCACCAGGTGGGTTGTTGTATGTTTAACCTTTCCAGAGTGGCCATTACCAGCTGCGCCCCTTGCTCACCCACCAACTTCACTATTTCACTAGAAACTGCCGCTCGTACGCTTAGCTCATCATAAAATTGGGCTGCTATCCAGAGAACAATAAGTAACATGGAAGGTAACGAAAATACCATGTAAAACGAGAGTGCGGCCGCATGGGTCAGCATGTCCTCTCCAAAAAAACGGCTGATAGACTCTTTGAGTATTTGCCAGTAGATAACCATCCTCGTGTTTTTTAATCTCATTTCAGTATTCACATTTGTCTATACCCGTTGGTTACATAAACGGTATGAGGCAACTTGTAATCAAATCCTGCTGGCAATTCGAAGCTGATTCATTATATGCAATAGAATCCCAGACCACGCGGACATTACATAGAACAGAGCACCTTAAACACCTGGAAACTTCGCAATAAAAGCACCCTGATTACCAGTATCGTTTAATTAAGCATCGTTTATATGGGCATCCGCCACCGAGCCTGTTTTTAAACGACCGCTTAATTTAAAGCAGGTAATCTTAAGTTACACATTCAAGCTATCATTTGGGGCTCAAACTATAGTCACGCCCCTTCAGGCAGGCCGAATATGCGTTGTTATAAGATGTTCTTTGCTGCTTGTATTGAGTCTCACTCTGCGCTTGTGCAGCTTGCTGCTCTGCAGCTGCATTCCGACGATTCCTGGAGTTACGAACAGCGCCCAGTGTTGCACCCACCGCGGCCCCTTTACTGGCGTCGTCGTTAATTACTTCTCCTAACACGGCACCCGCTGCAGCGCCGCGTAAAGCGCCACCTCTATGAGGCTGCTGGTTCTGCGCCGGCGCAACGTTGGTGGGTGCCGCTGTCGGGTCAAACCCGGTTTGTTGTTTTGCCCACTGCTGGCATTCCTGAGTATCCTTATTCTGTTGCTGCTGTGACTGTTTCTTTGCCGGATATACGTAAAAATCTCCTGCCATCGCTATGCTAGCAACACTACTGAAAATCGCTATACAAACAACACCTGTTAGTTGTTTCATTTTTCACTCCTGATTATAAATAAAGTTAACCTACTGTTCTGCTCCGAAACCTCAAGCTGACGAGTTTCGATAAATAAAAAAACCGTCATATCCGTTCAACTTTCGCATACATAATCACTTCGGGGTTTCTTCACTGGCTAAACCATTAATGGGTAACGGCAAAGCATTTTCCTGTGTGGTCCAATCAACACTTCGTAGATGAAGGTCTCTCTGTGGAAATGGAATTGCAATATTCAATTCACGGAAGCGACGATCAATCTCATGATAAATTTCACTCTTTACCAACATTCGATCATCCCCCTCCGTTATCCAGGCGCGAACTTCAAAATCAAGGGAGCTCTCACCGAAGTTTACAAACAAAACCTGGGGTGCCGGTGAATTAATCACGTTACTATTTTCTTTTGCACACGCCATAAGCACCTCTTCCACCAAAGGCACATCGGCCCCATAAGCAACACTAACTGACATATTCAGTCGAAATTCACGGTTGCTCAGCGTCCAGTTTGTCACCGGAGCATTTATAAGATCGGCATTCGGGATAATAACTTCTGCTTCATCGAGTTTTTTCACCACCGTCGAACGCAGGCCAATTTTTTTAATCGTTGCCCTTTCGTTATTTATGTCAATGCTATCACCCTCCCGCAGAGGTCGTTCAAACAACATAATCAGGCCTGAAACAAAATTATTCACGATGCTTTGCATACCAAATCCAATACCAATACTAAACGCGCTCAGCATAATGGTAAACTTTGTCAAATCCAGGCCAACTAGTGAGAGCACAACCAGGAACCCAATAAACACAATAAAATACTGCAGCAGACGACCAACTGAATTGCGCACCCCTCTTTCCATTTTTTGCCCGCTAACCTGTTCATCAAGCATCACCTTGGGAATAATAAGTGAGGCAAGAAAGGAGCTATAAAGAATTACTAACGATGCGAATATCACACCAATTGAAATTTTATCTCCGTCAACAATAAATCCCGGCGACAACAAACTGCTTATCGCCTCTGGAACGCTATCAAATATTTTCAAGGCTGAAAGAATGGCCGGTAACATAATGAAAAAGTAAATAAATGCTTCAATAATAAATCCGGTTTTTTTAGCAAATTCACCTGCATCATTACGCATCAACTTTATTTGCCACAGGGGTGATGAAAAATATAACCAGTTCAGGCCACCCTTAATCATATAAATAAATAATATAATCGGAAGAATAATCGCCATAGACTTAAATAACGAAATATACAGGTAGGCGGCTACTCCAGTCTCACCCCAGAATTCTGCAATAACAATAATAATAAACAACAGGGCAGCCAGACGAAGCAGCACTGAATAAGATGAGGACTCTTCAGTGGCAATGCTTTCACTGGCCCATTTCAAACAGAACCAGATCCCAAGAAATGAAGTTATTAATATATAAACTCTGAAAAGTGGGACAGGTAAACCGGAAGACGATAAAACCTGCATAAGAATATAACCAAACATAAGGCCATAGGCTGCCTGTCTTTTCCATGCCTGTTCAAGCACAGCACTCAGCAATCGGACACAGGCAATGCCACCGATAATGGTATTCATTAGATGAATAGATGGTGGAGCCTCCCAGAATTCATGATGAAGTGCGGCCAGTAATGCGCTGACAAAAAACACCACGGCCACAGGTCTTCTTGCAACAAAACTCAGATACTCCGATTCTTTTAATTGTTCATAATTACGGTATATCAACACAGATAAAAATATAAACAATAGTATTAAAAGAGTATAAACAATGTCATGTTGTGCAAAGAAGCGAACGTCTGGCAATCCCATAAGTCCAAATCCTTCCCATCCTGTTTGCCATAAGTCTCGATTGAACTGAGAATAAAACACCAGTGAATACATGGGAGAGGCCTGTCCATGCATAATCACATTACGAGCACTCGAAAGCAGCGCACGCAACTTGATATCCAGCTTATCGATTTTTGATGTTACCAGACCACCACTAACCTGAACCGCCACAAGGTTTTCGATATGCTTCCTGATAAGATTCTGTGCAACACTGATTGTCCGCTCAGTATTTTCAAACACAGGCCCGAGTTTATCGAGGGATCTCTGCTTAAGAAAATTTGACTGTAAATCTATCCAGTACTCCTTCTCTGCCTGCCATTGTAGATCCCATTTATCAAGTAACTGAAGTGATACATTCAGTGGCCTGATTTGCCGTGCATACACGTCTTTCTCATGCACCAGGTCCTGCCTGAGTCGTAATAACCTGTCATAATTTCTACGGGGTTCACTCTTCAGTGCATCTAACTTCTGCAAGATGTCAGAAATTCTGAGTGCCATCTCAGTATATTGTTTTTTGATAGATGTCATATCCGGGATATCAGATATATTTTTTTCCAGGCTAGCAAGATTAACCGACAGGGCTGTTGCCTGAGGAACAAGTTCAGATAAGTTATATTTTATAATAGCGGGTTGTTGTGTGCCGGATTGTTGCGTTTTATCATCGGCACTTTTCGCCGTTGAATCGTCTCCCGCTAACGCCTCGCCTGTAATAACAAACAGACTTAACAAAATTATAACTAAGGATCTCTTCAAAAAATTAACTAGCATAAGCAATATCATTTCTCACTAACACACTATTATTCATAAACTTTCCGATGTATGTGTCAACCGAGTTAAGTTCAAATACTATTAAGTTATTTCCTGATTAAGGGTATTAGAATAATGAGATCTGTGAATCCCCCACAATGGGTGATAAAAAAATTTATGAAGAGTTTTCTGGCTAGCAATCTCCGTCATTAGATTTTCTATCTACTGGTTAATGTATTCTACTTTATATTCACTTGCGTTTTTTATTAAGTAACCTGGCTCGAGTAAAAGTAAAGGTTGCTCCGAACAAAAAAATGGCCATTGCGTAATACACCCAAAGCATTATCACCAGAATACTACCTGCAGCATCATAAAGGTCAGCAACCTCGCTGTTACCAATATACAGTCCGATAAGATATTTACCAACGGTCAGCATACCCGCAGTTAACAATGCACCAAACCAGGCATCACTCCATTTAAGTCGGGTATCCGGTAAATAACGAAAATACAACATAAACAATAATGCTGTGGTCAACAAATCAACGAATAAAGCATCTAATGACAATATATAGGTCGCCAGGCCTCCGATCCATTCTGCCAGGTAATGACCTGTTGCTGTAACCATTGCATCTAGAACCAGAGAAACCAGCAATATAAAAGAGACACTGACAAGTAAGCCAAAGGCAATAAAGCGTATACGAAACAACAACCAGATGTCTTTTGTGATTGAGCGGCTGTGTTTAACCTGATTAATTCTATTGAGTGCTGTTCGTAACGCATCGAATACAGTGGTCGCAAAAAACAGCAGAACAGCCAGACCAATCGCTGTGGCCCACCATGTAGGCTCTTTTATGTTTAATCTTTCCAGTGTTGCCATCAACTGCTGCGCACCTGGCTCACCTACCAACATGCCTATTTCACTAAAAATGGCACTATGCACACTGGCCTCACTATAAAATTGTGCAGCTGTCCAGAGAACAATAAGCAACATGGATGGCAGTGAAAAAACCATGTAGTAAGACAGCGCTGCTGCATGAGTCAGCATATCTTCATCGAAAAACCCGCTGATAGACTCTTTGAGTACTTCCCAGTAAAAAATTAAAACTGAATTTATTATTCTCATCCCATTATTCACATTCTGGTTATGTAAGACACCAACATAGACCTAAGAATTTACTTTTTAGCTGAACCAGAGCCTCTGCTCAGCGCGCCTAGTAATGGGCCAATCAAACCGGGCAGCAACGCATCGACCGGGTTACGAATAAACTTGTGCAGATCATCTTTCAGAGATATAAGCTCTCCTTCGGCGAGTGCAATCTCCTCTTCAATATCTTTCATCGCCATGCTACGCACCTCCTTGACCATCTCGAGTTCAGCAGAAGGTTTCAGGGCACTTCCATAAGCCATCAGACCTGCGGCCAGAACAAAATCACCCAGAGCAACCCCGAGTGCGGCCAGCGACTGTCCCCAGTAAGGTACCAGGGCAAAAAATGCGGCAATACTCAGCATAAACAGACCAAACACGGCTACAAACGCTGCCAGCATATTAAACTGCACCCGCTGTGTTCCCAGTCGAACTTGCTGCTCGGCTATAATACGCTCAGAGCGCCAGAACACCCTGAGACTCCGCATTAAACGTTCCATAATATCTCCCGCTTATTTTTTACGTTCATTATTTACGCGACAGCATATACCCAACCATCACACCCGCAGTGAATGTGGCCAACAATGCCAGCGCTGGACGATCCTGCGCAGCATTTGCCAACTGCTTTACAAAGCTCTCAAATTGATCTGCAATATTCTCAATAGCCTCTTCCGCATCGGGTAGCTGCCCTTCAGCTTGTGTATTGTCAGTAGAAACCTTTGATGAAGGATTATTACTGGCATTGCCAGATTCCTCTTCCTCGGAATGCTTAGCCTGCGCGCTACTGGCAGACGATCTCGATTTTTTTCGCTGCGCTTTTAGCTCTATTGCTTCACGTTGCAGGTCTTTCAATTCTTCGATATCACTCTTTGATTGTGTCATCAAGACTTCCTCCAAATGTGCTTGAACAATCTGCAAACCACACTTTTTCGAGAACATTAATAAATGGACAGGCGCCCAACAGGGCGTCAAACACTGCGAAGTTAATCATCGGCCTGCTGCTCCAGGTTTAACCAGTCGGCAAATACGCGACTATAAATAGCTAAAACCGTCATAAACAGCGCAGCGAGTATAGGCCCCAGCACCAGACCAGAAGCACCAAACAGCACCAGTCCGCCAAGCGTACTGAGCAGGATAAGAAGATCTGGCATTTCTGTATCACGACCAACGAGCATCGGTCTGAGGAAATTATCAACAGTTCCCACAACGCCAGCTGACCACACCAGCAGGCCGAACCCATAGAGTGTTTCACCGGTCATCAACAGGTAAATGACGGCAGGCGCCCAGACCAGCGTGGCACCAATGCCGGGCAGTATGGATAACACGGCCATTATGGCTCCCCAGAACACCGCCGCTTCGATACCCGCAGCAGCGAAACCCAGTCCGCCGAGCACGCCCTGAATGACACCAATCACCAATGTGCCTTTCACCGTCGCGCGGCCAACCGACAGGCCAACCTCTATCATCTTCTGTTTATCACTCTGCAATAAAGGTACATAACTCAATAATTTATCGAGCAACTCCCGGCCATTTGTAAGAAAGAAGAACATCGCATACAGCATCACAAACAGATTCAGAAAGAACATCACCGTACCCTGAGTTAATTTGGCCAGACTCTCTGCAAGATATCCCCCTGCCTTATCTGTAAACTCGGCAATCTTGGCGCTGATTTTATCCTGATAGGGGTCCAGTTTTTCCGCGTAAGGTAGCCACTCTGGTAGTTCAAGCTTATCCTGCGGTGACTTGTTAAGTCGTTGCTCAAGCCAGGGTCTGGCCTCTTCCGTCACTTCAATTGCCTGCTCCGTCACCAGGCCTAATAAAATCATTAAAGGCACAACCATCGTAATCAACGAAATAACCAGCGTCAGTAATGATGCCAGTGTATTGCGATTACCCAGCACTTTCTGTAGCCAGCAATATAAAGGATACACAATGCCACTGAACACCGCGGCAAGTAGTAACACTTCGATAAAACCACTGATAATGGCGAGAAAAGTAATTGCATAACCAATCGTCAGCACCAGCACAAAGCCTTTACGATACTGCTCTCTGGGGTTAATGACTGTGCTCATTTATGTGCTCCTCGAAACAAAAAAATTGCCCCCTGGCATTAAAGTAGAACCCTTTGATGCCAGACTGTGTCAAAAGCTATCGTGTTACTTTTTATCCGAATCTGGGAAATGAGCTTTTGCTTTATCAAAGGCTTTCTGCATAGATTTAATCGAAACACCTACGCCATGCTCAATACTGTCCCAGGCACCCTCCGTACTATCCGTAAGGTTCTTCAATTGCTCTTTTGCCTCGTTATACTCCTTTTCTAGCTGATCAATATGAGGCTGTAATTTATCCTGCACATCCTTAGCGCCAAGGTGCATTTGCAGCCTGGCTTCATCTATCCTGGTTTGCCACTCTGAGAGATCTTTATCCAGTTTTTCAGTCTTTTCTGTTCGATCAGTATCAGTAGCTTTTTTATTTTCTGTATTATCGTTCATGAGTTAATACCCCTGTTAATATAAGTTGAATAAGTAAATAAACTATTTAACCCGCACTACATCTTCTAACTAATAATCTTCTAACTAAAAACGCCTGTTATAGAATGCTTCTTCAGAACCACAAAATTTGAACATCCGATATGGTGTTTTACCCGCTGTTCGTATCCAGCTATTTTCATACGCTTTCGCCGCTTTGGGTCAACATAAAGCGTGACATCTACAGGATGGACGAAACGACTCCACTTAGCGCTAAGCGGCTTAATGGTTTTATTCTCATTTCGCTATCCACGGAATCTATATAATCTGAAATTAATACTAACCAGCCTGTGGAAATATGAATCCCCCTTAATGGGGGAATATGGGGAAAATATGGGGGATATAGGGTCAAGCTCATAAATACGCAGTATTAACATCTCGGAGAAGACTTTTTTAGCTATCGCTAAAGTAAATCACTACTTATCTAAATGGTCAGCAGGCGCTTTGCGTTTAACCAGTTTTGATGTTTTTCGATCGATGATAACATGTACAATTTTTGTAACTACAGCTACAAAAACGCCAATACTTAATATGGCAAAAATAATTGTGAATAATTTTGATAACGTGGTCGTAGGCACCAGATCTCCGTAACCAATGGTAGACATGGTCATAACCGAAAAGTACAGTGAATCAATAATGCTCCAGCCTTCTATATGAGTATAAAATAACGTTGCCCCGAAAAGTAAGCTAAGTAATGTATACAATAACACTCGAAACTCTACATCCTGCCTAACCCCACGGGCTATTGCTCTTAGTAGTTTTATCAGATTCAAAATAAATGTAACCATAAACCTTCATACAGCAATTTTTAATTTATAAACCGCGATGCGGATGTTGTGATAACAGTGTAACAGATTTCACTAAAAACCAGCCTGCAATTACCCCCAACACCCTGAGCGTTATTTTTTCAGCCAATAGACCTGTCTATCTTTTCACTCTCAAAAATCGGCCGTAAAACCAACACCAATATTATATCCATCCAGACCATCAGACTGCACCGTACTCGCTTCAAAAAAGAAGCGCCCTGCCCATTGAGGTGCCCCGGGTGTATACCAGTACACGACAGCACCAGCCGTACTAAATGAATTAAATTTAACTGACTTTTCCACTGCTCCACTTAGATAGTTACCATTCACATAACCTTCTAATGTCAGATAGTTACCATGATAATGCAGCAATCCAGGTGTCTCAATACCAATCGCTAACCGGCTAACAGACGACTCCGTATCAAACGACAAAAGTTCATCAAATTTAAATGTCGACTTGGTTTCATAGAGCCTGTAACTAATCGCGGCGTAGGGTTTAAAATTATTTATAACCGGTTTATATTCTGCTATTGCAAGTAACTCATAACTGATATTGTCATTGTAATCCTGTTCAAAAAAGTCCTCAATTGCATCACCTATATCATCATCGGGCTGCTTTACACTGGCACCCGATCGAGAATAAATCAGTTGAGCGCCCCCTGAAAAATGTATATCTTCGGTAAGCTTGTAACGCACGCCGCCCCCTAAACCGGCGGTATAGGTCCGCAGATGATTATCGTAATTCAGACGACTGTTCGGCGGTATATCAATCTCCTGTGAAATAAAAACTCTACTGTAGCCGACATTACCAATGAGAAAATAATTTAACGCTTTCTCTGATTCGAAATGGTAGGTAAAGGGAAGTTTGTACACTTCCATATCTACCCCGACATTAGTGAAATTGTAACGCCCCGAGCTAAGACCATCCTGTGATGTAAAGATGAGCAATGTATTAATATTGGCAAGATGCGCTTTCTCGGCTATTTCTTCGACCGTTTCTGCATGCACACAAAAAGCAGACATTGTAAAAAAGAAAATAAGGAAACGAATAGTCATTATCAATTGTCAGCGTGCCTGGTTGTTTTAAGTTTCATGCCTGCCAGCAACAGAAAAGCACTGTTTGCATAAAAATCATGTCTGCTGGTATGCATCATTTATTTAAACTACCTTTAAAACGGATATCAGAGACAACCATTTTATGATCTGACAAAGTGTCCGATAACACCTGATAACTTACGAACTCCAAATCCTTGCTAATCAATATCCAGTCGAGGCGTTTATTTTTGTAGGAATTGTGATTATTACCTTCTGGCTCATAGGTAACAAAGCGTGATTTTTTAACAAGCGCCTTAATACCTGAAACATCTGCCAGCCACTCGCTATTAAAATCACCCAGAATAATCGTCGGGTTCTTCCGTGCAGACAAAATTCCCAGCATTTCATTGATCTGCATCTCGCGAACCGACTCTCGTGAAAAATCCAGATGTACAGAAATAACATCCACTTTCCGCGATTTATTTTCGTCAGCGCAGGGCCACTCAATCTGGGCGAGCACAAACCCCTTATCCAGTGTTGGTGGCGACGGTTCAAAAGTGTGTTTTATGCTTTCTACAAGGGGTAAACCTGAAAGCACCGCTGTACCATATGAAAACAACCAGCTTTGGGCATTACTTTCGTGTACCCGCCAGGGGTACTGTGCGCCCCAGGCAAGATAAGCAACATGATCAAAACGTCCACTCCAATGTGATGGCGCATCGGCTTCCTGCAAAGCAACAACGTGTGGTTTATATTTGATTAACACATCAGCGATATCATCGAGGTTTTTTTTATGACTATCTTCGCCGACAAATATCTGGTTAAAGCTGTCTTTTCTGCCATGCGCAAGATTGAGTGTTGCCACACGTAAAACGCTAACCGGATCAGCTTGCTGAAGCTTAATCGCATTATCGGCTTTTATACTCGTTTCATAGACAGTGCGCTGCTGTTTCTCAACAGTTGCGCATGATGCAAGAACAACAAGATTGAGTACAAGCACAGTCAAAAATAACCTGTTAACCATATTTAATAACCAGCCTGTAAATAAAACATCTGTAATTCTGAATTTATCTGGCAGCACATCGATAGCCAGAATGAGAATGGAAACCATAAAAATTGCAGATGAAAAAACAATTAAGCATCCGTCTTATTACATTCTTTACCATCACTTATCTTTAACTAGTTAAAGCTTTAATTTCCCTTCCTTAAACATTGAGCTTGCTGCTTTCCTGGTTTGTTTCTTATTGATTTTTTTACAATCCGGCTTGTCAAATGTAGCTTCAGGTATCTCCGATGATGCCACCACTTTAAGTGACACAGCTCGCAAATTTTCGATATATTTATCGACCTTATTCTCTTTATAGTTTGTTATTTCCATTACCGTATTCTGTTTAAGTATCGGGCCGGTTATTTTCGAACGAAAGCCACTGGATAGCTGATCTAACTGCTCGTAGCCCGTATGCGTGAGAGCCTCTACCCAGCGCTGTTTCGCAGGGTGAACTTGCCGATCATTTGTGTACCAGATATCACCAACTTTGGTTATGCCATACTTAAATTTCTTATGCATAAAAGAAGCGCTAAATTTTGCCGTCGTTTTAATCCGAAGATGTGTGGTCGAATAACCCAAAATTTCTGGTCCAGCCTCTTTTACTAATAGTTCAACTTTGGTGTCGAAAAACTCTGGATCTGTATATTTATCAATACGCGAAATAATATCGCCGAGGTCATGAAAAAAATCTTTCATGTCCATCTTTGCGCAGTAGAACTGATTATCTTTCAGATCACCAAAAACCCAGTCTTTACCCGCATTCAGTGTTAACAAATAGGGTGTAACTGCTGTTTTTTTACTTTCGACGCCCAGGTAATCTATGCGCACTCGCTTGTCATCTATCGTGATGACATTAGTGCGGGTTACAGGAGCGCCATCATTTTTTGCAGATTGCATTTCTATAGTCGCCACTTCAGCAGCATAACCCTGTAATGCAACGAGCGTAAATGTAAGACCTGTTAAATATTCAAATAATTTTTTTACGCACATAGTAGTATTAACCCTCTCTGTATCAAAAGCTACGATCACAACAATGCCAGTTAAGACTCTGCTTCAGCCGAAACTGCTGATTTAGAAAAAACTGCAAGCGAATTTTCAATCTAAAAGCCTACGGCCTGTTTAACATTAACTTCACATCAGGTTTTTCAGATTAAAAAACTCTATCGTTTTATAAATGCCACGCTGTTTACGTGCTGGACTGGCTTTTTCGCTATCACCTTCCATCGTTTTTCTGCGCATTTCCAGCCATTCAGGTGTTCCCCAACGCAGCGATACAGATTTTAACTGTTCGAAGATTTCAACCATATCATCTCGCACGGCATCACTTTGATAAAAGAAACCCATCTCATTGTTATACAACATCGAGCGGTAATCAAAGTTACTGGTGCCGACAAAACCGGTTCTTTCACCGACGATAAATTTTGCATGTAACTTGCCATAATAAGTATCACCGCCTAATAATACCGAATCGAGACCACCTGTCTCATAGATAAATATCTGCGGATGATTGATTCGTTTTACCCATTCCTCGCTTTCAACGAGTTCAGGATTAAATTCACCGTCTTCGGTATCGTCCAGCCATTTTTCCTGCTGCTCTGCTGACAATAACAGGCGTGGCGCCATCTCCATATCGATAACGGATTGAGTCAGGAAATTATCACTGGTTAAAACCGAGTTAGTGATGATTTCGAGTTTAACGCCCGGATTTTTCTGCAACAGTTGATGGACGTTCTTCACATCATCAACAATAACCTCTCCTTCTTCATTTTTGTAGACGCCAGCAAACAGGTAGGGAGAAACAATACGCAGCGTTAGTGGCCCAGTTATACCTTCTTCAATCCTTTTCTGTTCCAGTTTTTGGTAAATATAGGAAATCGAATTCTGATTTCTTGCTACGTTTTCTACCGCCTTCGTGGTTACATCTTCATTCGTAATATTACTCAACTGATGCGCAATACGGACTTTCGCTTCATGGAAATCCTCATTCATAAACAGTGGCATATCATCCATAATTTTTTTGATGTCGGGCAGGGATTTTATAAAGGCCAGGTTTTTCTGAAACTTTTTGCGCTCGGTGATATATCTGTCTTCATACTTACCATCTGAGAATTCATCACCTTCGCGAGGATAGATATATTTATTCTGATCGAACAAAAACACAATGGTGTAATAACGCTCACTAACATCCCCTACGGTAACATCCTGCCCAGTCTGATTGAGTCCGGCTCGCAGCAAAATTTCCGTATCACGAAAGGCCGTGGGGTCCTTAGTACCATCTTCCTTAATACCGTAATAATCCAGTGATATATTTCGCCCACCGGTCATTACCACGGCTTTATCTGCATAAGCACCATCAATAACCAGCAGCTTGTCATGTGATCGGCGGTTAAAATTAAACTTGCTAAATGAATTAAAAACAACCGCCTGAATACGCGCCCTTTTATTTGTTACCTGCCCCTTTTCATTACGCATGAAGCCGGCCTCTTCTTCGCAGCTCGCCAGCGCCCGTAGCCAGACATGTTCGAAACTGAACGACCCCAGCGAATCCACCATCATACGCACATCAACACCACGCTTCACCGCATTACACAAGGCACCGAGCAAGGCGTTACCAACAGGGTCAGTATGAAAAATATAATAAGTTACATCGACAGTATGCTGTGCATTTTCAATAAGCCAGATTTTTGTGGCCAGTGAAGTCAGCGCTTCTTCGTATAGTGGTCCGATGACCTTTACTCTGGCATCGTTGACGGGTACCGATGCTGTATCACCATATTTAACCGGGTCAAAGCCTAACTTTTCTAACTCAGATGGCGGCAACCATGTCCTGAGTTTATAGTCGGCATTCACTTTTTCATCATCAACTGCACCTTCTGGTGGGCATTCCAGCATACCCGTTCCACCGGGTACACAACCTCTTTTCTCGGGCACACTGGCACATGAGCTCAGTATGAGAACAAAAAAAGCTAGATGTAATAGGCCTGTTATTTTAGTCATGGTTTTTCCTGCGGTTATTCATCATTTATTATGCTTTAATTTTTATTTTCTGCTATCAACTAATCCACTCACTCATGCTCATCAACTCAAGTCCACTGATTCAGCTTCCCTATGTGGTTTCCCTATGTGGCTTCATCAAGTCACTTCACCGTTTATTAATTTTAATTTCTAATTTAACGGGTAATAATTAATTAGGTGCAATGTACTTCTGTCACACATACTCGTCATTCCTTCGAAGGCAGGAATGACGTTGTATTATTTTTTATTTTCATGCCTGGCCAATCTTAAAACCAATCCCCGTTTTAACTAACCGCTTAACACTTTATTTAGTTAAATTTATATGGGACAACAGTCAGTCTGAGCATAATAAACAACAATCGACAGCTCCCGTAATTTATTAAATCACGAAAATAATTTTTCATGTTATTAATACACGCGAATATTAACTGGCGGGTTAATTAAAATATGAAAAGTTGATTTAACTCATGAGAAAATCAGGCTTTTCAATCTGCAATTATCAACACCCCTGTTTATATCCAACACCTAACTTACGATCAAAATACCAGTCTTGCACGCAACCCGGCTACCCAGATGGTTGTCTTTTCTGTCGATAACCCAGGATTTTTTAAATACTGTATATCAGGGGTAATCGTCATATGCTGAAACAACTGGAATCGATAAAAAATCTCCGCAGTATACTGACTATCCGGGTCTGACACTGACGGGGTCTCGGCAGGTTTTCCCCAGTTAACACCCACACCAAAAGTATCACTACGTTTAGCGGGAAAGTAACCAAAACCCGCACTCAGAGAACGCTCAAGAAAAGCGCCGCCATCACCATTGGAATAACCGGCACGTAAAAAAGGCAACCAACGGTCACTAATTAATTTATTGAACGAAAATGAAACACCATGACCTTCCGCTATCTGTAATTCTTTACGCTCATCAGACTGCCAGAGTGTCAGGTGGATATTGTCTTTAAAGCGATTATCAAAGGAAGAGATCCAGCCAAATTCAAGATGTTTGAAAAATTCATGGTCATTAAAAAATGAATCGAGGCTATCACCCGTTTCCGTTGGATCACCATTGGCATCGGCCAGACCACCGAGTAGATAAAAATTCTCTGTCAGCATCCCTTTTATAGCCACACCCCCACCCTGATTCGGCGCAGGAATGGTTGGGTCGGTTGAAAATGCCAGATTACTAAAATCCGTCCAGGGATTAACAAGACCATACACTGCAACATAATCCGTAGAGTCGACAATACCCGCAACAAAGGCAATTTGATTGTTATTGAATGACTGTTGCCAGTATAGATTACTCAACATATTTCCGGCATCACTATAGGTAATGGCCGTAAGCCCCGCATAACCTGTCTCTGGCCCCAGCTGCTGAGGTGCAATATCGGTCGACAGTTTATGACGATTCTCAATTTTAAACACCAGTGAACCACTGTCCGATGAATCACCGCCTGTGAGCTGCCAGCTTCCATATAATCTGAATACGCCCCCGGCTGCATGATCTTCACCGGGACTTTTATTGGCTGCCTGATACAACAGATTGTAATCACCACCAAATGAAAAACCGTGTTGTTTCTTTAGCTCATCCTTAAAGCCATAATATGGTTGAAGACTACGACTTAAGCCATTGAAGCGAAAGGGGTTATGCTTGCTTTCAGCATCAGCTTTGACCTGGGCACCCACACTCGTTGGCCCACCGAAATTAGAGACTGTGGAATAATCAACCACCTGTTCATCGATCAGTTCCAGGTACTCTGCTGCGCTAGATGTAGGCTGTGCCTGCCCTGCAACGCCTACCTGAGCCTGCTGCCCGAAAACAGGGGCGTCCAACCCAATAACAAGCAACGCTATCAAGCGAATAGATATTACCTTCTTATGCATGACGATATTTTGTTTTCATTAACCCAGACCTCATGGTTATATGAGCGACCCCGTGACCGCTCATACATAAACACCATCACTTCAACGTATTTTTGTAGACCTTGCCATCTTTCATGATCAGCTTGAGGTTTTTTTCCGGATCACCTAGTAACTTGATATCCTTCAACGGGTTACCTTCGACAATCAAAAGATCAGCATAAGCGCCCGGCTTGATGACGCCCAACGGACCTGCTTTGTATGGATTCAGTGGGCCGCTGAGGGCGACAATATCGGCATTCACCGAAGTCGCCTGCCTGAGTATCTCCACCGGCGTGAACCATTTGAGGCGGAACTCAAACTCCGCGCTCTGCTTGGCATAGTCTTTCGAGGAGCCAAACAAGTCGGTGCCAAAGCCGATTTTCACCTTGTATTTCTTCGCCAGATTCATTTGGTTGTCCAGGTTGTTTGCCAGCACCATGACTTTTCCGAGCGTTGCCGCACCAAAGGACTCGAAGAAAGCTTTGTCTTTCTCCGTCACGGTAAACAGACGGGCCTGTGGCACCAGATAACCCTTCTTTTTGCCAAGCAGTTTCATGGTCGCTTCGGTCATCAGCGTGCCATGGTCAATGCCGATGACGCCCGCCTCCAACGCCCGACGAACCGACTCATCGTGATAAGCATGCACCATGACGTATGTACCCCAGTCGCTGGCTGCCTGCACTGCGGCGCGGATTTCCTCTACTGTATATTGCGTGGTATGAATGGGGTCAGCCTGTGAACTGGCACCGCCGCCTATGGTCAATTTGATTTGCGTCGCTCCGCGTCGAAGCGACTCACGAGTGGCCCGCAACACTTCATCATGGCCATCCGCGATAAACGCGAAATGTTGCTGGAAGAACGTTGAACTGCCGCCTGACATGTTGGGATGCGTCTGTGAGTAATTTCGGGCATCGCCATGACCGGAGGTTTGTGAAATGACAGGACCGGAAGGGTAAATGCGTGGCCCTTCCGCTCTTCCCTGATCAATCGCGCGCGCCAACCCGATACCGGGGCCGCCAGCATCGCGCACGGTGGTAAAACCGCGTAGCAGCATGAGCTTTGCTTCGCTCGCCGAAGCGGCACCCATCCACATCCAGTCGACGTTATTCATCATGACCGGGTACGATGCGGGAAAACCCATGTGCTGGTGGGAGTCTATCAATCCCGGAATCAAAACACGCCCGCCGCCATCGATCACGGTGGCATTCTTAGCCGCTTTCGCCTTAGTGGAAATCGTTTTAATAAGATTGTTTTCCACCAGCACATTGGTTATACCGGTCAGCTTATCGCTGGTGCCGTCAAACACACGGACGTTGGTGACGAGCACCTGTGTCGGTGACTTTTCCTCAGCAAAGGCAGGGGCCGCCATAACCGCAAGCGCAGCGACACATGCCAGCGTCTGTATTATTAACCTTAATGTTTTCATTTTGCTTAGTCCTCTTCTGAGTACAGGATTAAAGTATTAAAACCCTTAAACATCTGATCTTTTCAAGCTTGCTCATTACTTAATCTTCATCGGTGATGAATCAACCGTATGAACTTTTAGCCACTGCTCTACGCTGGAGGGTACAAACCGTCCCTTTTTTTCAACGGGATAGCGGATCGGTTGTCCGGCCCAGACCTTCATCACTTTAGAGTCTTTCACTACGACCTTGCCGTTGACAATTACGTAAGGGATGCCGCTGGTAGGAATTCCCTGTTCACCGGCCTTAAATGTGGCGTTATCCTTCGTGTTTTCTGCATCAAAGATGGTGATGTCGGCGACCATACCTTCCTGCATACGGCCACGCACTTTCATACTCTCAACACCGGCATCGCCCAGGTGCAGCGCAGGCCAGTAACTGAACTGTGCGAGGCTGATCATAAGCGGCACATCGTGTTCCCGGGCCAGACGTAATACTTTTCCGTGGGAACCCGGTGTGCGCGGGTGACCGGCATATTTTTTATAATCATCATCCCAGCGCAGGCCCGACACCATGGAGTCAGCGCCCACCGTCATGTGCGGCATCTTCAGCCAGTGCGGCAGCCACGCTTTGCGATAAGGCATATAAAGAATGATGACGTGACCGGCATTGTTTTTTGCCATATCCAGGTATTCCTGCTTACTCAGAAACTTGTCCTGATCCGGGTCATACACGGTTTCTTCATACTTATTACCCATGGTTTCCCATGACTCAGGTCTGATAAATTCCGCACCTACCGTTGTCGATCCAGCCGCATACGGGTAATACTCCGACCACATATTGAGTCCTTTGGCCCGTGCCATTTGTAACTTCTCTTCAATCTCCCACCAACCGTAATCATTGTTGTGCTGATAAAGCAGCGGTGCATCGAGCAGCATGGCATTGGTGAAAACCTCATCAAAACCGAGTTGTGCCTCGGTAGGTGTTTGCGAGGAGGGGTGAAAACGGGCATGCACCGCCGTCAATCGTCCGTAGCGGGCGGCGGCACGTTGGGCCTCGAACATTTCATAGGTGGTGATACCCTTGCGCATATAACCCACAGTAGAGCCAAGACCCAGTGCACCCTGGCGTAAGCCTTCATCGAGCATGGCGGTGATCTGATTCATCTGCTCAAGCGTGCTGCGAGTTTCCGACCAGCCGATGACACCGTCTTTACCGGCTTCACCGCGCATAACCATGGCATCTACCGCATCAGCGGGGCCTTCGACCTTGAGCTTGTCGTGCACAATCATACGCACGCCTTCTTGACTAATTGCTGTTCCATAGTTCATCGGCCATTTGTTTTGTTTGGCCGCATACCATTTATCTATATTCAGAGCGCCCCATTCGAGATCCATGCCGGTTGTGACACCATCGCGTATCGCCATTTTTACAGCGAGTTCATCAAGTGCATGGTAATGGGTATCGATAAACCCGGCGGTCACGACATAACCTTTGGCGTTGATGGTCTCTTTTCCTTTGAGCTTTTTCCTGGAAATCTTTTCGATCTTGCCATCTTTGATGCCGACATTGCGCACTTTATCAAACATGGTTTCCGGGTCCATCACCCGACCGTTTAGTATTACCAGGTCATATTGTTCAGACGCAAACACGTTCGTTTGGAAACATAAAAAAATACAAAGAGGTGTGATCACAGAATTGATTCTGGTTAGAACTCGAGTCATTAAACCTGATTTTTTCATTTTAATTTTCCTAAGAAGATTAAGGTCTAGTTTATTAACACTTCATTACCCATTTATGCGTGTACCTTCATGTGAATACATCGCACATGGGTTAGCGTTAGTTATTAAGAAGTGAATATATATTTCACTTTAAATACTAATCTCAATAATAAAAGACAGCATCCCCCATAATGGGTGAATAATAGGGTGAGCATGAAAATTTGAATACTTTCCAGGAAAGTGGCCAAGAAGAGTGGCTGCAATGCCTTGCGACTTAGCCGCTCATAAGTGTAAACGCTTATAATTCTTATTAGTATCAAACAGCAGCACCGGGATCTTTTGGCATAACCCGTGCTGAAAAACCAAATACAATCAGCGCCAGACCACTTAAAAACAATTTAATGCCCAGCAGTAACCCAATAACCCAGGCACCCAGAAGTGGAAACAGCGTCCATAACAAAACACCTAAAACTATTGAAGCAATTCCACCATAAAAACCCCACTTCCAGCCCCTGGCCGGTTTTATCCGATGAGCCATAAAAGCTTCAAAACCGCCGGAAATAATCAGGTAGATCGCCAGTAAAATGGTTAACGATGCCATCACGGTATCAGGGTTAATCACCATATACGCACCAATAGACGCACCAATAGACGCTGTCAGTAAACCCGCAATAATAGCCACTACACCCTTGCCTGTTTTAAGCGCAAAGGCCAGTTGCCCCATACCCCCAATCACTAATGCGACACCCACTATTATTGCCACGGAAAGACCAACGATCAAAGGTGAGCCCATGGCTATTAAACCCATTAAAAGCACAACAACACCCGCACTAATAGTAGTGCCGGTGTTTTGTTTAACCGCTGCTTCGAATTGTGTGTGTAAGTTTTTAATTTCCTGAGACATGATTGTTCTCATTTGTATTTTGTGAATATATAAACTCTTAACTAGAACAATATAGTTTTAAGTCGCTGCTGTCCCGTTAACTTTTGAAAAAATTTACGGTAGGCTTGGTATAGCAAGCAATTGGTACGCGACTATTTAAAATATACATGAAAACATCAAACTATAACTTCGTCATTCCCGATAAAATCTTCCGGAAAGATTTTAAACAGGCTCTGCCTGGCCGAAGGCGAATAGCAGGAGCCCGTAGTAATGCTTATGTCGGGAATCCAGTGTCTTTGCAGTACTTTAGATCGCTGGATCTCCGACACAAGCATTCGGAGATGACGGCATTTTAAGTTAACGGGACAACAGTGAGTTTAAGTCTCTTTTGTTTTTAATTACGACTCACTTCTTTTTGTATCTGTATCAAGAAATAAACAGACTGTTTAAGAAACAAAAAAACCACTCACCCGTTGTACAAACCAGAATGCGGCCGCACTTCCGATGCCATAGGCCGGTATTTGATAAACCCATTTTGGCCAGTTGAGATTAATATGATGCAGTACCCTGATCAGGGCTAACATGGCCACAATAAACATCAGCTGACCCATTTCCACACCAACATTAAACATCAGTAAGGCCAATGGAATTTCGTTTTGTGGTAAGCCTACTTCGCTCAACGCACCCGCAAAACCAAAACCATGCAACAGGCCAAAGGTAAATGCTACCAGCCAGGGATAGGTTGCCGTGAGACTTGATTCGCCACGGTTAACTTTCATCAGTTCACTGGCCAGAAACAAAATAGATAAAGCAATCACCGCCTCTACCGGTGGCCCGGGTACCCATACCCAGCCCAAAGTTGCTGCTGCCAGGGTGATACTGTGCGCCAGGGTAAACGAGGTAACCGTAAAGACCAGTCGCTTCACACCACTCACAATGAGTAACAGCGCCAGCACAAATAACAGGTGATCAATACCAGAGAGAATATGTTCGATACCTAACAGGGTGTAATCCCAGGCCACTTGCATTGCGGTTCGCTGCCCATCGATACTCACCCAGGGTTCATCAGGTTTAATAATCGCAGATGATTTACTGCCATCGATAAATTCAACGCGAACCAGTACATCGGTAATGGTCGCTTGCAAACCAGGAAAACGAATCACACTGCCTTGAATACTCGGTGTATCAATTTCAACCACACGCTTATGCAGCGCCGAATCAGCTAACTGTCGTGTCGTTGCATGGCCGATCGTTTTCCAGTTAGCGGGGAGTTGCAAACTTGCCGGATGGGGTTTGCCATAATAGATGGGGGCTCGCCAGATAACTTCGAAGCGACTGGTATCCTGCTGAGTTAGCTGTAGCAGACCCGGCTGAGATTCATGGGCAATAGCCTGATTCAACAACCCAACACAAAGCAGTAACAAAGCGATTATCGATGAGAGTGTTCGCATCATTTTTGTGCCACCTCAACAGCTTGCGTTGCCGCCACTGTTTCATCACTGACATTAGCACCGGCATCTTTTTTTGTTGCGTCTTCCTGGTTTACTGTTTCCTGATCTACTGCTTCCTGGATCACTACCTCATAGCCTTCAAGCAATTTTTCATAAGCCATATCCTTGAGCTGCTGGCGACGCTGTGCCAGATAGTCGCGCTCAACCTGATCACGTACTTGCGCCAGCTCTGGCAGGTAACCCGCCTGGTGTTCACTGACTCTCACCAGATGTACACCCAACTGAGAATAAACCGGCCCACTCCAGTCACCCACCGGTAGTTTCACCACATCAGCAGCAAAGGCCTCACCAAAAGATTGCCTGATTTTATTCTGCGATGCCTGGGTAAGTTCATAGGGCAACATGGTTGCATCACCCAGCGTTGCTATGTCTGCTCCCTGCTGCAATTGTTTCAAAATACGTTTTGCATCTGCATCAAAATCAGCTCGTTTGTCAGGATTCAAATACAACTGTTGAAATGACACTTGCGGCTGAATAAAAAATCTGTCCGGGTGTTGTTGTAGAAATGTATTTAATATCGCATCGCTGGGCGGCTCCTCGGCGGTTAAATCTTCGAGCAGAAACTCCAGCTTCAGACGCATGCGTTGCCTTACCTGTGGGTCGTTTCGATCCAGCCCCAGTGCTAAAGCTTCACGGTAATACACCTCGTCACGCACATACCCCTTAATCATCTTATCCAGTTCTTGCTGACCTGGCTCACGCATCCAGGTACGCTTGAACTGGGCCTGTAACTGCTGCAACTGACCCGGACTAATAACGATGCGGTCAGGTGCATCAGGAATTTGCTCCTGACTTACTTCATACAACAGGAACAAGCCTGCACCAATGAGTAGAAAATGCAGCAATGGTTCACGCAACAAACGTTTTAGATTAAACATAATAATACAGTGTCTTCTATAAAGTTAAACTAAACCCTCAGCCATGATAAACGGCTGAATTTAATTCCTCAAAACGGGTCTTGCGGCAGTTAACAACCGCAAGACTCTGTCATTTTCCTTCAGCTTTTTGGTGTATACCAGATAGGTGAGGTATAGGCCCGTTCCTGGCCAATGGTGGTTGCACCTTTGGGAATGTCTACGCCGTAACGGAAGGCGTCATACACTATCCAACGTGGCGTTGGAATTTCCATCACGCGGGCATAGTAAAACGCACGTTGCCTGGCATCAAAATCCGGGTCGGTCCACACGGCAGCTAACTCGGAAGCACCAATGGTATTGGTCCAGTTGGCGTTTTTGATATCTACTGTGTTGCCTACTGCTGGTAGTTCACCTTTTTTATTCATCTTGCGGTCATCGGACCAGGCGACGTTGTATACCTTCTCGTGGGTTTTGCCTTTTTTATCCGTCCAGCCTTTAATGATCTGGATACGATCCAGGTTGGCACCAACCTGATCACGCAATGCATACACCATAAAGTTGGGGGCTTTCTTGCCTTTCACAGGCTTCAGGTCACCGCCCATGGGTACACCTTTTTCATAACCGCGGAATGCTGGCTGTCGACTGTTCATATCATTTTTGGTGAAGTCCCAACCGCCGAAGAAACGCACCATCATGCGTGGGCCAGTAGTGGCGTAGGTTTCCTTACGCTGCATCGCATCATAAACGGCTTCGCGAGTATTCTCGGTGGCATACACCGCCTGCAAACCTGCAGCCTGCATCTGCCAGCTATAGCGCACACCGATATCGGTTTTCTGGAACGGATGGGTCAGTCGTTTGGAAGATGCTTCATAACCGGTATGCTTACCCATGAAGTTTTCTTCTTCGGCGGTGACCATGGATGTATGGCTGTCGGTGGCGCCGACCATACCGAACTTGTAAGGATTGGTGCCCAGCTTTTTCTCCAGTACCAGGCCATTTTTTAAACCTTCGCGGGCATACTCGTATTGCAGCATGTCATTTTTTTTGGGCGTTAGCAGATCGAGACTACCTTCATCCCAGGTTTCAAAATCGGCAAACTTGTCATCGGGAGACAGGAACGGATGTGCTTCACCATCACCCTTGATTTGGGTAACCTCGTACAGTGGCTCCCATTTGGCACGTGCCTGCACATATTTTTTATCGATCTTGCGACCGGTGTACTGCTTATCAACCGGGAACATAATACCGTTGGACAGGTTACCGTTATGCGCGATCGCCAGCACAGAACCACCGGTTTTCTTTTCATAATTTTCCATCCACTTGTACAAATCCAGCGGATCGGTGCTGCCATAGGGTGGCACCATGGTGTAGGGCACAACCTGGCCTGCTCTCTGCCCGCCATCGCGGAAGATGACATTACGGTGCATATTTCCGCCTTTGACCAGTGACGTCCACTCAAAACCAATCAGCGTGGTGAAGTGACCCGGCTCGTTGTATTCCTCGGCTGTTTTGATGATGGTGTCCCAGATGGTCTGGTACTTTGCCGAACCCGGTGCGTAGGCTTTAACCAACTTGGGGTCAAACTTGTTCTGGGCGAAAGTTTCGATCAAATTTAACGCTGTTGCCTGTGGGTCTTTCTTGATGCCGGCATTCCAGCGCTTACCCTGTTCCGTTGCCATAATAGCCGGGTCTCCCTTGATGACGTCCTGGACAAAACCCATCATGTCGGAGTGATCGGCGATCACCAGCCAGTCGAGGGGACGGCCGATTTCCACCGGCTGACCGCTTGAGGCCATCACTTCCTCGCCACGGGCAAAGCGATAACCTGTGTCATGCAGGGTGCGATTACCGAACAGACCGGCATCCATGGAATAACCGGTATGCAGATGGGTTTCACCCCACAGTGGGAAGGTTGGAAAACTGCGCTGCGCATAGGGCGAATAGACCTTGCCGGCATAAGCTTTCGAAAATGATTCTTTTGAAGTGGTGATGCCAATCTGTTGTGCACTCACTGTTGTTCCGAACATCAACATAGCCGAAGCAATGGCTGTTAAGGTGAAATAGCGATTTTTATTCATTTTATTCTCCTGATGATACGTTTTAATACATCTAAGATCGCCTGGCGCATTGGTCAGTGTTACCGACCTCTGTCACGAACCGTACAAAGTCACGTTACTACGCAACCCTTCAGACGCTTTTTTTCATCTCGCAGAGTGAAACTGCAATAGCGAAAAATTAATTAAAAGGATAAGTGTATTGGGAATATTCAACATCCCCCACGATGGGGGATAAAAGAGGCATATTTCTATAATAGCGGTTTTACTGTAATGATAATATTCTAGCGACAACGGTACAGAGTGTGTTTATCCAGCAGGAATAGTCACTACCGGCAATAATTCACTACCGCCTGTTTCAGTCAGAGAAAACAGAATCATCAAAAAAGCAAAAGAGCGTTTCGACGCAAAGTCACGATCATCAATATAAAACCAGTAATCGTTATACCTGGCGGCGGTAAACGCATTTTCTGGTTTCTCTTTACTATATTGAATTTTTACTAATGGTTTATTGCGTTTTTTATGGGTTTTATCGACATAACGAGACGCGATGGTTCGGCCATCATTTATATGGGCTTCAGGCACTTCAATATCGGCAGCCAGTGTTATCATAATCTGCAAAATTGAACGACTGCGCAATGCAATCTCGTCATCATGTTCTGGCAACAAACCATAGGTGATCTTTAACTCACGCGCTGTTTTATCTAGCCCCAGCAACTGGTCCAGTTCTGCCAGATTATCGACAAGCTGTTGATTGAGCTTGTCACGGTAAAAAAACATTATTGTTGATTCAATGTCATCCTCACCCTTGCGCACCTGCATACCCACAGCACCGGATTTTTGAATTTCACGGAACAGTTTTACAACTCGATAATAGTCATCATCACCTGCATATTGTGATGCGCCAGCAGCCACTCGTGCACGTAATCCGTTAATGGAATCAACTGTGAGCGGCAGTATCATGCCAACGTCCCAGCCCGATTGCAGCAGAAACATAATTGCCTGCGGGGGGATGGGTGTCATAAAGTTTCGATTGAACTGCTTACCGGTAATCGGAGTGTAGGTAATGGTTGGCCGATCCGTAAAGGTTCCCGATGCACCCAGCGAAGCCAGATTACCACCACCCCCTGGCGCGTTAGTGTTTGTTCCCAGTAAGTTCACCGAACTTTGCATTGTGTAACCACTCACCACCGATGCCACTTCGACAAACAGCGGCATATCTGAATAACGCAGTTTTACAATATTCAATAAGGTTTGCTCTTTCCATGAATTGGATATCGCGGTGTTGTAATCAAAACGATCGCGAACAATGCTGTCAGGGCCAATGGTTGCACACCCTGAGACCAGCAACACGAACAATGAAATGCCTGTTTTTTGTATCATTCCTGTTTTCATATCAATCAACTTTTATAAAGTTCATGTCTACTCGTTGTAAACAACATTAAGTTTATCCATAGTGCGATGCTAGATTGAGGGTGCCGGCAGTTCCACGTCATCCTGCGACACGCTACCAGTTTCAATACCAGGCTCAACATCTTGCCTTTGATATACCGTTCTCGAGGGTATAGCGATGACCATTCCGGCCTTATCGATAATGTCCATAATCCGCAACACGAGGTCTTCCTGAACAACAAGAAAATCACTCCATTCTGTGGCCATTACATAAGCATATATTTCCACATCAAGTGAATACTCACCAAAACCAAGCGCCCTTACCCTTGCGTTTTCATTATCTATCTGCGGATGCACAGATAACATCTCACGCAGCTGTATGAGCAATTGACGCATCTGCTCAGAGGTGGTTTCGTAACGCAAATGAATCGTCTTTCTAAAAAGAATACGATCACGTTTCGTCAAGTTGGTGATATGCAAATTAGAGAAGGAAGCGTTAGGAATGGTGGTTATCGATCGGTCAAGACCACGGATGCTGGTGGAACGCAGGCCGATCTCTTCGACGGTGCCGATGCGTTGCTGGCCAGGGGAATTACCCTCACCATAATAGCAAATTTCACCCACCCGAATTGGACGATCTGCGAATAAATTAAGTGTGCCCATGAAGTTCTCGAGCGTACTTCTCGCTGCCAGCGCAACCGCAAGTCCGCCTACCCCGGTTTCTTTTGTTAACGCATAAAAACTCTCGATGGTGGCTCGCGGACTTGATGTATCCACTGGCTCAAGAGGATGTCCTGCAGACGCGGTACCAGCGATTATAAAAAACAATATTGCAATGAATAAATGGCTTAAGTCGTGTTTGATTCTAAACCCAGGTAAACCGCTTCTAGCTTTTTCTGTAAGCACAATCAACTTTTCCATACGCATTAAAGCCAGCGTAAATCTGACTTTGAAATCAGACTTGTTTTTTTGCAATTTGTTTATTAATCGTGTATTCATCATTTTAGTTAAAACAACCTTTATCGCTCGTTGTTTCAGTTTATTGTCAGGCTGCCTGTTAACTATTCCATCGGCGCTACATGCGCCAACTTAAAGTTTTTATTACTTAAGTTTTTATTAATTGTATTGCCTTCATATTCTATCGCGCCTGTTTTTCAATTCAGTTAGCGCACGCATTGATATATTTTTAAATGTGTTAAACACACCGAGTAAGATAAACCTCCCACGTACAGGTGGAAGGTTTATCTCAATTATTATTTCATGCGTCCCAACACCAGTATCTCAACACGACGATTCTCCGCGCGACCTTCTGGAGTAGCATTACTGGCAACCGGTAAACTTTCACCCATCGCGCTGATAAGTACCTTGCTGGAATCCAGCCCCTTACTCACCAGGTAATTACGTACAGATTTGGCACGTTGCATAGAGAGGTCCATATTGTAATCCTCATCACCGACATCATCGGTATGCCCAACAATTTCGACATAGTTAGCGCGACTAAACTGTTCCAGGGCACCCTGGCGATTTGTTTCAAGCACACTGACTCCCTGCCCACTTAACTCACCACTCTTTGGTTTAAATAAGGCAGCTGCTGGAAATATAATCGCATCCAGTGCACGCACTTCGCCGATAACATAAATCTCTACACGACGATTCAGAGCACGACCTTCAGCTGAATCATTCGAAGCCAGTGGATGATTGTCACCACGTCCAATAATTCGTAATGAGTCCGCCTGTAGTCCCGTAGATATGAGGTACTCAGCCACACTCACCGCACGATCAAAGGATAACTCCAGATTATGCCTGTCAGTACCCGTACTATCTGCATGCCCCACAACGACTACGGCATAAGCTTGCGACAACTCGGGTTTAATGCTCTCTCTATAGGCTTCTATTACGTCCTGGCCATCTTTTTTAAGCTCGGCTTTATCAGTGGCAAACAGTGATGCAGCTGGAATAGCAATACCAGCCACATCGCCAGTGCCTTTTCCCTTAAGCACAGCTATTGATGTATCCAGTACGACACCATCACAACCTACAACGCTTGCATCTGCTGGCGTCCAGCTACCTGAATGCCAGCATTCACCGGAACCACTGCGTACAATGTTGCCAGATGAATCCGTCACATAACCCATAGCATCGCCACGAGCTTCGGCATGAGCACTGCTTACGGCGAGTGCAGCACCAAGCAAGCCGGTGAAAATATTTTTGGTTATAATGTACATAATAATTCCCCGTTCTTTATTCATTATTATAAAATTTGTAGACTCATCGCTGTTAAGCTAAAACTTAAAACTTCAGTCTTCAATTGCATCGTTTAATATTGTGCATAAACATTTTGTTACTCAGGCAACTTATGGAACATTTTCATGATGTACATTTGTTTAGCCTGATTTTCTTTTAGCTCTATCACATACATATCAAGTCATATCGCGAAGGCGACATTCACACCCGGATTATCTGAATGTTCAGACACTCCGCGCACACGCAATTGTCTTAATAACTTTTTCTTGTTTACTTTATAGTTTCCTATCAATTAGCCTTTCTGGTTCGTTGTGTAGAACTTGATTTTTTGCTCATTACAGATGCCAGTAGCTGTTTGTGCCTTCGCCGCTGAATGCCAGTGCCTTATTTCAAGCTTTTTGTTTTGCATAAAATTAACCCTTAAGACTACTTTCCAGTCGGAAACAGGAAGTTCAGTTGTAGTCGAACCTGGGCTTCAGCCGCACCATCCGGATGATCTGAGTTATTGTAATAACCCAATAACAGGTTCACTGGCTGTGATCCGATGCGGGCAATTTTAGAGACCTGCAAGCCCCAGGGAATTGTCCAGGTATTATCAGAGTCGGCTTCCCAATTGGCGGTGAGGTTTGGTGCAGTACCCACAGCCCAGCCTTCACCCAGATTGTAATTAACAAAATACTGAAGATTGAGCTGGTTGATATCTGCACGACTATCACTGCCGCCGACGGACCAGAGATTACTTACCACACCGCCCAGGGTCCAGTGACCTGTGCTATAGAACACAATACCCGTTGGACCGACGCTGAATTTTTCCGAGCCCAGATTCTGAGGATCTGACGCAGTGGGCAGGCCAAAAGACGGACCAACACCCCAGGTAACTTTACCCGCTTTGGCAGGCGACCAGAACATTGACAGGTTGGTATCACCAACACCAAAGGTCGAATCGTTTGCTCCCTGGGGAACACTGTTAACCGGAATAATGGTGCGTATAATGACATTCCAGTCTTCACCAACGATAGGCACTACCGGTTGTACATTAAGATTGAATAGCGTGCGATCATTCGCACCAAAATCCAAATTGTAATTAGCCTGCAATGGCAAGGTAACCATTGTTGCGAGTGGGTTCTGCGCTGCTTTTGCCAGCGATGTATTATCCGCCGCACTAACCTGCTGTACATAAACCACACTGCTACACAGTATGATGCCTTTGAATACGATTGAATTGAGTCTGTGTTTCATTTTAAGTTTTCCTTCAATTATTCATTTTTAAGTTATTTAAAGCTGGCTGTTGCATCTTGTTGATAAACACTGCTTAATCGTTTATTAACCGAACTCTAATCACCTGCTTGTTAATATCATTTGTTGTGCTTTGCTTTATATTCAAATGAGGCATCAATGCACATTGATAAAACTCACCTTATGAACCCAGCATTTATGACCCCAGGGGTATTGCCAGGGTGATCCAGGTATTCCAGCCTTCAGGTCGGTGTTTGGATTCAAAATCCCAGTAACCTTTAAGGTTTAGATAAGCCTGCCCTTTACCCATTTTGAAGAGATAACCCACCTGCGGCCCCGCGCCATAAACACGAGATTTAAAGTCGCCCAGTACTGCACCAGATTCACTGTCTCCAGTCACTTGATTAAAGAAGTAACCCACCAGCCCGATATGTAACTGCTCTGAAACGAACTGAGATGCTCCCCAGTCAAGATGCATATCCATACCATTCTGGTAGTTGGTATCGGTATTTTCAAAGTTATAGGTAAGGCCCAGCACGGCTGAAAATTCTCTACCCGTCTCGGTGTTGAGGTAGGTGTAACCACCGCCAATATCCACTGACCAGTGATTGGTGCCGATATTAACCAGGCGCTCAACTTTATAACTGCCAACGGGTACACCTGCCATGGTGTAGGCAAGTGTATTGTGAACCCCGTTGTTCCAGCGAACAGAAAAAGACGGGTATAAATCACCAAAGGCAGTGAGCGAATCATCTTCACTGCCGGAGAGAACCCCTCCATTAGGGCCGGTTAGTGTGGCATCAACAGAAGCATCCGCATTACCATAAACACCCGCAATGCTAATGGCGGCCTGGCCACCCCAAACCGGATCGGTGAAGACATAGGTTGGCACCATGAGCAGCAAATCTGAATCGGCTTCCAGGCCCAGGGTGATTCTGCCATCCTGGGCAAATTCTTTACTGCCATTGGCATCTACTGAAGAGTGATAATAGATCACGGGTAGTGACCATCCAGGTGCTGCTGGCGTTGCAGCCAGGCTGCCATATTGCCCGGGAAGCCAGAAGCTTACACCGCCTTCATCGGCGCTAACCGTTGCGCCAGTTACAGTCATAACCAAACCGGCCATAGCCAGTAATAAATAATTTGTTTTCATTTCTCTTCCCCCGTTGTGAGATATAAACCAACACCTGTCTATGCAATGTTTTCTTAATAATCTCTACCATCTGACCAGACAGGTTGTTTTCTATTAAACCGGTTTTTATATTAAACATAACGAAAAAATAAATAGTCCCCCACAATGGGGGAAATATGACGAGTACCTGGTGACAGGCGAGGGTTAATTGGGGGATATTTTGAACAATAGGCTAGTTGGTAAATACCACTTTATTCCTCGAAGACAATTAAAAATATCTGTAGATAACACCTGGGATTTAATTCTGTTTTTTATTAATAAAAAAAGCCCTGTAAAAATCTTTTTTACAGGGCTTTATGATCAGTATTTATTAAGAGTTAAGGTAAATCACTCTGTCATCCTCATTATCTCAAATTCATCGAAGTCGCCCTTACGATATGATTAATAATGACTTATCAATTCGGCACAATGTAATTTTTTATCGCAGCCATTCGAATGATCACTTTACGAATAATCTGCGCCGGTTTACCTTTAGGACTGTAGATTGCTACTTCACCAGTGGCACCCGCAGGTAAACGCTTCGCCAGCTCTTCGTCCTCAAGTATCAACCGAACAAACAATGGGCTATGGACTTCAGGAACCGCGCTGGGCAATAAGCCCGATGGTGACACCTGCCCCTGAGCAGAGCCGGGAGTAATAGACTCAACCGTCGCATTAAACACTTTTCCGGGATACATTTTAAAGGCAATCTCCGCAGGCTGGCCCGGTTCAATGTAACGCATATATATCTGCTGTATCTGCGCGACCAAAACCCGTTTACTGTTATCAACAAAGACCATGCTTTGCCTGACCGGTGCGGCTACCACCCTGGCACCGGGACGCAATGCTTCTACATTAGTCATCACACCCTCACCCGGCGCACGTACCGTGGTTTGCTCAAGGTTGTAACTGGCGCCATCCAGTTGAGCCTGTGTTGATTGCACTTTCGCTCGGGTACGATCAAGGTCCACCTGACGTCCGAGATTCTTTTTCATTAATTCCTGTTGTTGATTAAACAATATAGTATCGAGTTGCAGTTGAGCCGTTAATGTATCTACAACCGCTTGAAGTGGTACCGGATCAATTTGAAATAATACATCACCTTTACTGACGTTTTGATTTGCCTGCACTACAACTTCGGTTACCTCACCTGCCACATTGGGCACGATTTGCACGGTGGGTTGCACCACACGAACATAACCACCAGGCGCCCAGAATTGCAGAGGAATAAATAAAGCAATAAGTAAAAACACCACCCAGATAATGGGGGATAGTTTCCAGAATAAAGTCGGCTTAATTAATTTAAATTTAATTGCCAGAAATAACAGACCGAGATAACCCAGTAGCAAAACTAAAATCATTGTGCCGCTCCCATTTTTGATTCACCCTGATTTGATTCACCCTGATTTGATTCACCCTGTGTTGATTCACCCTGTGTTGATTCACCCTGTGTTGATTCAAGCTGGTTTAAGCGAGTTTCCAGTGCCATCATTTTTTCATTTAGCTCAGATGTGTTTTCTGTAGTGTTGGAATTACTCGGTTTCGTATAGGCCCAGACCAGAACGACAGGCCAGAGTGCAAAGCCCATAATTAACGCAACCCAGCTGCCAATTTTAATCGCTTCGGCTTGCGGATGATTATTCTGGCTCGCCACTTTGCCCGGCCATAACCCCATCAAAACAAAAACACCCACCACCGTGGCAATCGTGATTAACAACACTATCCAGGTAAAAATATCGATAAAACTCATAACCTCTCCATTATTTTAAAATTTAATCTCATCAGTACATCTCAAGGCGTCTGTCCGCAGTAGCATCTGCATTACCATAAAGACCAGCCATACTAATCACCCCAGACTGAGTCGGTGAATACACAGGCTGGAACCATGAGTAACAAATATTACTCGGCTTCCATGTCCAGATGACTGATGACATCTGGACAGTAGTTTATATTGGCGTGTAACTAATGCCCCACAGCTCCATGCAACTGTCTAATGAAAACTATTTCACCAGCTCTAAATCATTCAACATCCAGCTCTTTTTGATGTAACCTTCAAGCGGACCGTAGAACCGAAAGACGAGGAAAAAACCCTTATCCGGATTTGTAGGTACCCAGTTCTTTTCCATGCCTTTCGGCGCTTTTGGACCAAAATAAACATCCACTGAACCATCAGCATTAGCGACCGGCTTTTCACGACTGCCTATCGAAACGTTCCTGTTTTTGCCGGGATCCAGCAGGCTGCGGGTAGTGGGATCGTAAGCCGTTACCGCCCAGAAATTTTTAACTGGCGGTTTGGCTCCAACCCGTAATTTATACGTTTTGCTACCATCAAGATACGCGCCTTTATTATCACGAATGGAAGTAAGATATGCGGTACCTGCACCCGGCGTGGTAGAGATCAGGGCAGGAGAAACGACAATAGCGGCGTAATGCCACAAAGTGCGTGCATCAATATCTGCCACACCATTACGTTCAAAAGTGGTGTTGTGCAGGAACATTTTTTCCCAATGACGCTCCGGCCAGTAGCGGATATCAGGATCACGTGAGGCAAACACAATAGCGCGTGACATGGCTGCGCCCTGCTTGGCACCCTGATCCAGAATACGCTGCATGCGCTTATCCGGATTAAATGGTTTTCCTTGAATAATGCCCAGTGTCGCCAGGCGGCCCAACTGTTCAGCAGCAAATAATTCTTTGGGTTCGTATTGAATAATTTCATTCAGCATTTCAAACGCAGAACCATCTTCCGCCGCCAACGAATTGAGACCGGTACCAGCTGTGTTCGTGTACTTAGCCTGACGGGGTCCAGTTGCAAGTGGGTAGACTTTTAAATTTTGTTTAAACCATTGGGTTGCTTTATCGCCTACACCGACATCACCCCAGCCGCGCAACATTGCCCAGATTCGGTAGCTCGGGGACTTAACCACAAAATAACCTTTAGGGGTTTTGCCATCGTAACCGGGAGGCAGAAACAGGAACTTGCCGCCTTTACCTTTGTCAGGCCCGACAACACCAATATCGGTGAGGAATTTAAAGGCGGCATCATTCACGGTGCCTAACATACCCGGCGGAGCTTCTACCACCGTGGGGCCGTCGACCTTCAGGTCGAGTGAAGCAACCGCATATACCGTGCTGTTGTTACCCGTCAGGTAAAGCTCAGTGGGTGTCAGCCCGGGGCTTGGGTGCACGCCTATATCGGATGAGGATTTAAATCCGAAATCCCGGATCTGACCTTTGATGATACCGTGCACAGACAGGGCGGGCATAAAGTCCATATAGGCTTGCGTGGCACGCTGCAGGTCCATCTCATCGTAAATCTTTTGAGTCGTTTCTTCGGTGGGATATGCTTCGAGATCAAACTTCAAAGTGCCGAAGTTCGTCCTGATCGTATCCGACGCCGGTTTGAAATCCTTGTTAGTTTGTTTTTTGCCGGCATTCTTAAACAGGTTTTGCGTCTGTGCAGCAGTCTCGGCGTGGACTGGTATTGCCACGCTGCCAGCCATTACCCCGGCAACGGCAAGCGTCAATAAGTATTTCATTTTCATCGTTATGTCTCCATTTTCTTTTTGGCGGGGCGAGTTCTAACCGCCCCGCCGCTCATTTTTTTTTAGCGATTTACTTCACCAACTCAATCTCACCAGGCTTCCAGCTCTGGTCTATCCAGGGCTGTTCGGGTCCATAGATACGCAGGGCAATGAACCAGCTCTTGCCAGGAATGGTCTGCAACCAGTTGCCTTCCATGCCTTTGGGGGCTTCTGGAGAAAAGTAAATATCCATCGAGCCGTCGGCATTGGTTTTAATGCCTTCATCCTGACTGCCCTTGGTTGGGTACTCCTGATCGGTCTGCAGCTGTGAACGGGTCTGGGTGTCATACATGGTGATGGCCCAGAAATCCTTGGCAGGCGGATTTGGTGGGATGTGCAGTTTGTATGTTTTGGATCCATCCAGAACGTTGCCGTTAGAATCGAGCATGCCCATGGAATAATCAGAGCCTTTGCCCGCAACCGTCATCGCCATGGCTGGAGACACGCAGATATAGCCGAAGTGGAACAGCGCTCGCGCTTCGAGGCGATAAGCGCCGTTGCGGTTGAAGGTGGTGTCTTTGTCGGCATAAGCCGTCACCCAGGCTTCACTATCCTTATAGGTTAAATTGCCGGGGTCACGCGGGAAATAGCTGATCGCGCGAGCAGCAGCATTGGCAATGTCAGCCGCATCGGTCAAAATTTTCTTCATCCGTGCATCTGGATTAAAGGGCTTGCCTTTTTCAATTCCGATAGCCGCCATCATGCCTTTGGCTTCCGCCCCGAGATAGTCTTCCGGCTCAGTCTGAATCAGCGCATGAAGTTTTTCAAATGCCGAGTAATCATTTGGAAGAATCACATTCATTTCCTTGCCAGACACATTGACAAATTCCGTGGCCGGGGGATTGGCTTTTTTGGACAGAGGATAGACCTTCAGGTTTTTACGAATATTAATGGAAGCGACCGGAATCGCCTTTTTGAGTGGCAGTTTTTTATCCAGATAGCCGCGCATGAAGACCCATACACCACTGGTTTTGGACGGAACGACAAAGTACCCCTTAGGCACTTTACCCTTGTAACCAGGAGGCAGTACCAGGAACTTACCGCCTTTGCCTTTATCCGGTCCGGCAACACCGAGATCGGTCATATACTGGAAAGCCATGTCATCCAGAATGCCCAGCATGCCGGGTGGCAGGTCGATAACGGTCGGACCGTCCTTGACAAGGTCCAGAAAGCCGACCGCATACATAGTGGAGGTATTGCCGGTCAGCAGCACCGTAGTGGAATTCATCAGGTTATCCCAGATGCAGATCTGATTGCTGGTAACACAGCCAGCTGCAGCCTGCCCCTCTCTCAATGCGTTGACAGACAGAGCTGGAATCGAGTTTATATAGACATTCACCGCCCGCGAGCGGTCGAGGTAGTCGTACACGGTTTCAACAGTCTTCGCAGTTGGCACGCCGTCGAAGTACTTGAGAGTACCGATGGAAGTTACCACCTTGTCCTCGGCGGTAACCGATGCCGGGATGTCGGTGGTCATTTTCATTTTGGGAGGTACCGTGCTGTTGCACGCTGAAAGGCTGGTGACTAATGCACCGGCCAAAGCCAGGGTAAGTAATTGCGTTGTTTTCATTCTAATACTCCTCTATTAAATTTTAATGCAGCAGGGTACTGTTCGCTTAGTCGAACCAGCCACCCTTACGGAAAAATAAATACATAAACACACCGGTCAGCACCATCAGGCTGACCGCGACGAAATAGCCATAGGGTTCTGTCAGCAATGGCATATTGGTAAAATTCATTCCCCAGAATCCAGCCATCAGCACCGCTGGGTTGAAAATCGCCGACAAAATAGTCAGCACATTAAGTCGGCGATTCGTCTGATCCTGCGCGTGCATATCGTAGCCGGTACGCATGGCACTAATACGACCATCCAGCCAGTCCAGTGAACTATCAACCGACTGTATGTTGACCAGTGCACAGTTTATATACTCCTCTGCCTCTTCGATTTTGAAGAACGGTTTGCGTATTTTGCTTATTGCCTGCAAAGCTGGCAGCTGATCAGAGACCACCGTTCCTAACTCGATGAGCCTGGATCGAATGTCGATTATTTCTTCGGCCCCGACCTTCTCGGGCGCACGATCCATGCGTTCCTCCAGGGCCAGTATCGAATCTCTCAGTCGAATGCTGTGACTCAGGTAATTAAGTGACATATTAATCAGTAATGCAGACAGCAGGCCCGCAATGCTACGCGCCGGAATCCAGCTGTCTGACAATTCCAGAACCGACTTTTGCTTCGAGTCCAGAATGACTTTGCGATGCATGCTGAACAACAAATTTTCCCTGCAGATAAAGGTGATGTAGTCCACCTCATTAGAGTCCTCGTTATGAGAATCCTCGTTTTTTATGAGAATGGGCAGCACAAAAAAAAGTTCTTGTTTCAGGGGATAAAACCCAGGCCTGTCACGCGCTTCAATACACAGCCGCCGGGCAAGATCTTCAATCTTAAGTCGATCAAGCCACTGTTCAAGCTCAGCCACTGACGGATCAACCAAATCAAGCCAAACTTTTGCATCGTCAGACTCACTCACTTGCACCGCTTTTTCTGCAGCAACCGGAACAAGTTGCAACTGTTCGTTGATCTGGACGCAATTGACAATCATGTTTGCTTCATTCCTTACATTGTTTCTGTGCCCTGCAAGTTATCTGCAAGAGCGATGAATTAATCTTACAAACACCGGCAACAGATTCTGCCGGTGTTTGTGCTGGGTAAGGTTAGGTTTTAATTACTTAACCAGCTCCACGTTATTGGGAATCCACTGCTTTTTATTGAATGCGTTAAGCGGTCCGTAGTAGCGCATGTAGACAAAGAATCCCTGATTTGGGATAATTTCTACCCAGTTTTGTTTTGCAACCCCTTTTGGCTGCTTAACTGAGAAATAGATATCGATAGATCCATCTTTATTGACAACAGGCGCCGGTGTTTGCTGACTACTAATACTTGGATAAGGCTGAGTTTGCACTACAGCACGGGTATATGTGTCGTAAACAGTAACCGACCAGAAAAGCTTTACGGGAACTTTGGCTGGTACATTGAGTTTGTATGTTTTATTGCCGTCAAAGAAATTACCGTCTTTATCTTTGTAGGTGGTTTGATACCTTGAGCCAAGACCTTCAGGCATCTGCGCCGCCATCGCTGGGGTAATCCCATCAGCGGTAAAATGAAACGTCGTACGCGCCTCAAGATTGATATAATCACCCTGATAGAAAGTTGAGTTATTGGTGATATAAGGACTTTCCCATTCTCTACCGGGATACACTTTCGCGTTTTCGACGCGCGAATTAAATGCGATGACACGCGACATGGCCACGCCTTCTTTCGCGGCCTGTTGCATAATCTTTTTCATGCGGGCGTCTGGATTGAATGGTTTGCCTTTGATAATGCCGATGGACGCAAGACGTCCCAGCTTCTCTTTGCCGAAGGCTTCGGCCGGCTCGTAGTTGATGATGTCATGCATCCATTCGAACGCACTGGCATCTTCGGGAACCAGGGTATTAATTGCCACCCCTGACACATTGGTAAATTTGCCTTTTCTCGGGCCTGTTTTTAATGGATAGACCCTGGCGTTCTTGCGAAAGAATTCCATTGCTTTTTCGCCGGTTCCGACCACTGCCGCGTTGGCGCGAACAAAGGAAAAGAGACGATAGGTTGGCGATTTAAATACAAAATAACCATCCGGCACATCACCTTTGTAACCGGGAGGAAGAATCAAATATTTTCCGCCCTTGCCTTTGTCCATGCCTGTGGGGCCAATATCAAAAGCAAACAGAAAGTTGGCGTCATCCACAGGGCCCATTAATCCGGGAGGTGCTTCAAACACCGTGGGACCATCTACTTTAAGATCAAACACAATCATGGCATAAATACTTTCCGTGTTACCGGTGAGCCACATTGCCTTTGAATCCAGCCGGTCGGCTGTAACTGAGATATCCGAGCTGTTCTTTGCACCGTAATCCCGTGCCGTTCCAATCATCATTCCACGCATTGACAGGGCGGGATACATATCGAGGTACAGCTGGGTGGCGCGTTGCAGGTCAAGCTCGTCGTAAACCTTCTGCACCGTTTCTTCCGTTGGGTAGCCGCCGGGGAATTTCAGGGTTCCAAATCGGCTCTTAACAGTCTCGGCGGCCGGTTTGAAATCCTTTGCAGATTGCGGGGCTTGTTCGCCAGCCTGCTCGAAGATGCTCTTGCTCTGCAGGGCAAATGCCGGGTTTACCAGGCTAGCACTAATCAAGCCTGTAGCTGCCAATTTGATTAATAATTTCGTATTCATTTCTAGTCTCACTCTTCGTCAGTCATTTGTTTCGGGGGGGCGCGGAAGCTGTGATCGTTAAAGCACAACTCCCGCCCACTCGTCGGTGATTTGTCGTTACTTAATCAGCACTACTTCACTCTCTCGATTTCACCCTGACGCCATCCTTTGTCGTACCAAACTTGCGTTGGGCTATAAACTCTCCAAAGTACATTCCAACCTTTATTCGGTAAGGTTTGAATCCAATTTACATTGCCTTCCGGTTTTTCAGGTCCAAAATAAACATCGTAACTACCATCTTTATTTTGTACTACATCACTCTGTATACTGGTAACTCCAGGTAAGCGTTGATCGGTCTGCAACATGCAACGTGTTTGGTTATCGTATACTGTAATTTCCCAAAAACGTTTAACAGGCACGTTGGCAGGAATATGAAGTTTATACGTATTAGATCCATCTAAGATTTCACCTTCCGAATCACGCAAGCCAATTACATATTGTGAACCTGCTCCAACCGGAGGTTTAACCATGACCGGCGTAATACCGGTTGCATAATAATGAAAGCGTGTACGCTCATTGATCAGACGAACACCGTTGTTATCAAACGCATGGCTACCGCCCGCAAAACCAAGTTCCCAACTTTTACTTCCAGGCCAAATCACAACATTATCGTTACGATTGCGCCATATAATGGAACGCTGAGTAGCGGTACCGACAACAGCTGCTTCGCTTAATATTTTAGTCATTCTGGCATCTGGCTTAAACTCTTTGCCTTTTTCGATGCCGATGGAGGCCAGCATGCCGAGAACTTCCGGGCTGAATGCTTCGTTATTTTCTTCCTGAACCACTTCATTCACTTCGTGGAAGAAAGTAATATCCTGTGCATGCAAGGTGTTTAGGTATTTGTTCGATACATCGTAATATTGAACAGGCTTAGGACTTTTCTTTTCAGCTAAAGGATATACCTTAAGATTATCTTTTATGTTTTTAACAACAGCTGCGTTATTACCGCCTTTAGGGAAACCTCTTAAAGCAAACCAGTTACCATAGGTATTTGATTGTCTAACCATATATCCAGACGGAATTTTCCCTTTATAGTTTGGAGGAAGTATCAGGTATTTCCCGCCTTTACCTCGGTCTTCGCCAGCATTTCCTATATCCGTTACATAGTGAAACCAGAAGTCATCCAGGATAGCCAAAACATTTGATGGTGTTTCCATCACAACCGGCCCATTTTTCGTGTCAATCCACATGAACATGTAGATCACCGTCGTATTACCAGTTAGTAATAGACCCTTTGAATCCAGGCGAGATTCCCAAATGATGGCCGTTTCATTATCAGGACCAAACTCCCTGATTCCTCTTCGGAACCCAGCCAATGAGGCTGCAGGCGTAGTCATAATCATAGTTTCAACCGCACGCGAGAAATCCTGGTTATCCCAGATTTTCTGAGCCGTTTCAGCAGTAGGTACGCCATCAAAAAACTCGAGTGTTCCTAAACGAGTTTCTACCTTATCCGGTATCAGCACATTGGCCGGAATTTCAGTCGTCATTTTCATCTTCGGCGGTGGTGAATCTGACATCGCAGTGACTACATTGCTTGCCATGATTCCGGCAACCGCCAGGCTTATTAAAAGTTTCATTTTCATATCCGTTTCATCGTTTCTTTGTATTGCGGATGGCAGGACGAGTTGCGCCCTGCCATCAGTTTGTCTTTTTTAACTACTTAACCAGCTCAAGTTCACTCGGACGCCAGGTTTTGTTGAGCCAGGGTTCAAGTGGACCGTATGCTCTGAAGAGGATGAACCAGCTCTTATCAGGGATGGTCTGGATCCAGTTACGCTCATCGACACCCTTTGGCAGCGTGGGTGCAAAGATCACGTCGTAGGAGCCATCTGCATTCTTTTTCAGGCCCTTACCCAAACTATTGATGCCCGCAAACTGTTGATCGGTTTGCAGCATGGAACGGGTTTGAGTGTCATAGATGGTCACCGACCAGTTATCTTTCACCGGCACATTGGCTGGCACGTGTAACTTGTAGGTTTTTGCGCCATCCAGTGGCTGATGTTTTGAATCCAGTCCGGCGATCAGGTAATCGGAACCGGCACCGGGTTTGGTCAGCGCCATTGCAGGTGTTACTACCACCGCGTTGTAGTGCATCCATAAACGCGAATCAAAACGTCTTGCACCCTCTTTCAGAAAGTAGGTGTCCTTATCAGCAAAGGCCATTACCCATTCACTGTCTGAGTCTTTATAAACTCGATGGCCAGGATCCCGTGGAAAGATGGTATTGGCACGGGCATAGGCATTACCGATTGCCACCGCATCGTTAAGGATTTTCTTCATGCGTTGGTCCGGATTAAATGGTTTGCCCTTAACAATGCCGATGGCGGCAATTTGACCAGTGGTGACGGGATCAAGGAAACCGATTGGTTCTTCCTGAATCAACTTGTTGAGACTTTCATAAAAACTGAAGTCGTTAGGTGGAATTGTTTTGTATTCTGCCAGGCCTGACATATTGATGAATTCTGTCTTCGGCGGATTAGCCTTTTGCGACAATGGGTATACCTTCAGCTTGCCCTTGATACGGTCAGTTGCCTCTTTTGCGCCCTTCTTGACGTAACCACGCATGAAATTCCACACGCCGTAGGTTCTGGACTTAACAACAAAATAGCCTTTGGGAACCTTACCCTTGTAGCCAGGTGGTAATACCAGGTACTTGCCGCCCTTGCCCCTGTCGGGACCGGCTGCGCCGATGTCACTCATGTAGCGAAAGTACATATCATTGAACACGCCCAGTACACCCGGTGGTAATTCAACAACGGTGGGGCCGTCCTTTTTGAGATCCAGAAAGCCCCAGGTGTAGAGCGAGGTATTATTCCAGGTCAGCACCAGTGGTTTGGAATCAGGCATATTTTCTGCGATCAAAATCTGGTTGGATTTAGTCAGGCCGATATCATGCATGCCCTGGCGCATGTGGTACATGGAGACCGCCGGAATCATATTGATAAATACGTCTACAGCTCGGGCGCGATCGACATAATCGTAAACCTTATCAACCGTGTTATTGGTCGGCACGCCATCGAAAAACTCCAGTGAACCAATGGACGTTTTTACCTTATCCTGCGTGGTAATTGATGCCGGTATATCCGTGGTCATTTTCATTTTTGGTGGTGTTGACGCGTTACACGCAGCCAGGCTGGTGACTAATGCACCGGCCAAAGCCAATGTGGATAACTGTGTTGTTTTCATTTTCATTCCTCTAGTTGCTAGTTACACAAAGCAGACACTAAAAACTGCCTGTTGCCCTGTTTTTATACATTTCAGCCTCGCCTTAATCAGCCATAGTTTAATCAGCATGACATAAGTGCATGATTAAACATGCATTAAATTTGATGACTAATTCTAGGCATTCTGTGATAAGTTTTAGTCCCCCATTACGGGGGAAATAGTATGGAATATTGAGAAAAAACGGGGGATTTTGTCTGCCATTGTTGCCACAGAGATGCGAAATTTTAATATTTTTAACGCCCTGGAAATCTTGCATATACAACTATGAATAGTGGCTTCCACCGCTTTTAGATAACATCTTCTCCTGGCGGGTCATTACCCAGGCATTGAACCGATAACAACAACAAATGAAGTTCATAGAGGCTATTTAGGATTCCCGATAACTCAGCCTGATCACTTACTCTGCCCAGCAGAACGGTCACAACATCCTTTGCTTCAGGTGAACCTGACAAAACTTTCATCGCACCGAAACGGTCAAACCAGTTTGCGGGCAAACGCCCCTGAACTTCGATGCGATAAAACCCTGGTCTTGAAAAATGCGATTTACTCATCGATTCATACCTTTTATTAGTTGATGGCTCACAAACTTTTTCACTGTAAGCTAATAAGGTATTAATTCTGAATAAGTAGTAGAGATAATGCATCACCCAAGTCGGGGGGTTTTAGCTGAGCTGAAAGCAAGGCATGTTCGATTGAAGCGGGAGCGGTGAGAAAGATAACATACTGACCCGCTATTCAGCGCGTGCGTCCCAGGTTTACTGAGTTTTTTGTCGAGCAGACCAGGGTTCTCGGAACTGGCGCTTTTGAGCTAAGTTTTGCTCGAACCGTTTCGATTTATCTGCCCTGCTCTACTGGCTATTAATTGCTTAATTTCGCCTTACTGACTGATGCTGTTTCAATCAACAGGAAACCGTTTACATGACGTCGCTGTATTTGGTGTTGTTGAGCACATCTTTTTTAGAAGATAATATATTAGATGCCAGCTCAGCTGCCTCACGCCGGTTATGAACCCCGAGTTTATCGTAAAGGTGTTTCAGGTGGCTCTTCACCGTTTCAGGTGAAACAAACAGTTTGGCAGCTATTTCTTTATTCTGTAAACGTTGCTCAAGCAATATCAGTATATCAATTTCTCGCTTGGTTAAGGCTTCACCATCCCAGCTATCATTGTCAATATATGAATGAAGCGGGTCAGAATTAATCGTTGAAAGTTGAGTTTTATCTGTCTTAAGTTTTGCAAAAATAAGCGGCAGAAAATTACTGCTACCATTGTGCTCAGTATGCTGCCAGAGCAATTCAGCCATAGGCTCACCCAGCTCAATAAAGGGGCGAACCCAGCCACCACTTTCTGCCAGAGAAACCGTCAGCTGTAGTTTTTGTATGGCTGCATCTTTCTGCCCCTGCCTGTACAAAACCATGCACTGCAATGCATAAACATCAATAAGCTGACAGGTTAAATGCACACTCTCAAGAGTTGATTGTAGAGAGACAAGTTCCTGTCGCGTGTTTTCCAGCAATGCTTCACTGCCTGTTTCAATGGCCAGGCGCATACGGGTGATTAATGGATTTTCGCACCAGAAAAACAGCTCATTTGCCTGCTGCTCACTATCAATAAGTTTGATAGTGTCAACGGTCGGTCGCAGGCTCCCCTGTAACAATAAAAGTCGAGTTTGTGCACTTTCAGCCACAGAGATTAATTCAATATCAGCAAACTCATGAGCCAAATCCATCATTTCACTACTGATACTTTTTGCCAGCTCTGGTTCCCCCATAAACTGATAGTTTAGTGCCATTGCCGCCAGAACATCGACCGCCGCACGCTGTTCAAAAAAGTAGAGCCTATCTTTAATAAACATAAAACTTCGCATTGCCTGTTTAAGGTCAAACGCCTGAAACTGAGCAGCGGCCTGACAATAATATCCCCAGGTCATCGCATAGTCGCTTTGCCATTTTTCGGCAACTGTAATCAGGTATTTTGCGTCACGCAAGGTCAGGGCCAGGTCACCGGATAAGAGGTGTACATTCATTCTTGCGGCATATAGTCGAGAATTGTAGGCATGATTGTGCGCCTCGATTGACCTGATTTTATTATCAAGATGAGTGATGACCGCCTCTCCCTCACCCATCATTTGACGGGCCATGGAATAATAAACCTCAGCCTCACCTTGAATGACACCTTGTTTGAAGGGTGACATTTTCAGTGCCTGCTCGGCATATTTTTTACTGTCTTCACCCTGTCCCGTCCAGTATGCAATAAGACTTCTAAAGAAATTGAGCTCCGCCAGACAATGAGATGATATCGGCTTTTCTTCATCAAGCGCTTCAATCTGAGTAATAACCGAAAAGATAACCTCGAGATGAAGCCTGAAATAAGCGACCCAGGCTCCGGCAAGCAACAGCTCAATACGCTGCTCTTTAATGTACTCGGGCAGCAAATCAAGCCAGTGTTCTACTAGCATAAACTGGTCTTCATCCAGCTTTGTGTATCGATGTCGTTCAATTATATTTGCCGCAGCCTCAATATCACTGGCATCAATAGCATGCTGAATGGCTTCATAAATTAAACCCTGGTTTTCAAACCACTCACAGGCACGTGTATGGAGTGTGTTTATTTCACGGCTGCTTTTTTGCTTTATGAGTTCCTGCTTTAATAAATATTGAAACAGGTGATGATACCTGAACCACTCCCCCTGTGGGTCCAGTGATATGGCAAAGAGGTTACCTTCGGTGAGTTCTGCAATAAAGCTTTCTGCATTAAACTCAGCTGTCGTAGAGGGCTTATCAGGATGGCATACTGTTTCACACAATGCTCCGCAAAATCGATCGAGAATTGATGTTTTTAGCAGATATTCCTGTATCTGGGGGGGTTGTCGCGCGATCACTTCCTGTAGCAAATATGCCTGTATTTGTTGGATCCCACCACTCAGGTTGCGCAGGAAGCCTTCCTGATCCTGATGCGTAGCCAGCGCCAGTGATACCAGGCGTAGGCCAACAGCCCAGCCTTCCATTTCCTGTTGCAAATTACTCAGCGCTTCATCACTTGCGGTAATGATGTTTGTCTTTTCCAGCAGTCTCAGGGTTTCAGCCCGTGTAAAACACAGGTCTTGCATGCGAAGCTCGGTCACTTGCCCCCCGGCGCGAAGTGTGACCAGCTGAAGCGGTGGATCTCGCCGCGTCACAATCACCAGATGAAGCGATAATGACGGGTGCTCCAGTAAGTGGTAGATCAGGTCATTAACTGGAGACTCTGATTTAATGTGATAATAGTCATCGAGTACCAGAATAAAAGGTGATTCAATTTTTTCAAGCTCGTTACTGAGACTCTCCAGCAGGATAGACATAGCGGGCAATCGGGCTGCATTGGTCAATCTGCTGGTATGCTCAAAGGCATTTGGAAAAATATTGTCTATAGCGGCCACGAAATAACTCAGAAACTGACGCAAATCACTATCATCCTCCTGGAGTGAGAGCCAGGCACTGGGCCAGTCAAAGGTGTTCAACCAGCTACTCACCAGAACACTTTTGCCATAACCTGCTGGGGCAGAAACCAGAATTAAAGGCCGTATCCTGCCATTATCAAGACGCTCATACAGCTTTTTGCGAGGCACCAGATCAGCAATGTTCGGCGGCTGATGCAACTTTGTCTGCAGAATACCCATACTTTCTCTGGATATGTTTTCAGTCGACTCATTCGGTATCTGTTCTACGTAAGCCTCAAGAACCGTACCTGTAATCGCGCTGCTCAGATACATATCGCCGCGTATAACGGCCCGAATACCCAGTAGTAGTTCTTCTGGCGCACTCTCTTTTAGCAGGTAGCCGGTTGCACCGGCACTGAGCATATCATCGATAAAGCGTCTGGAGGAGTGAATCGAAAGCGCAATGACTTTGCTCTGCTGAGACCCGGCAACAATCTGCCGCGTTGCCTCAATGCCATTGAGGCCCGGCATGCTGACATCCATTACTACCACATCGGGTTTTAGTGCCTGCACCTGTGCGATGGCTTCTTCGCCATCTCCCGCTTCCCCCACTACCTCGATGTCCGGCTCACCGCTAAGCAGTAAAACCATGCCCTTACGCAACATAGCGTGGTCATCAACCAGTAGCACCCTTATGACTGCTTTGTTTAGTTTTAACTTTTTATTCATTTAATATAGAGCCTTGCTGTTTGAGCTTAACTGAGTAATATCATTTGTCATGCTTTAACCAGCCCGTTAACCAGCCCAGTTAACGAGCCCGATTAAACCTGTTCTATAAAATCAGGAGCAACGGGTAAGTGCAACACTAACTTGCTGCCCGTACCTGGCTGCGAGATAATTTCCAGCTTACCACCAAGATCGGTCATACGCTCCTGCACACTAAACAAACCAAAGCCTTTATTGGCCTGATTGTCTTGTACTAGCCTGGCTGTGTCAAAGCCCACACCATCATCCTGAATGGTAATCATCAACTCAGCGCCTGCCTGTTCCATAAACACCGAGACAGATTTAGCCTGTGCATGCTTGATTATATTGGTGAGCAATTCACGGGTATTTCGAAACAGCAAAGCCCGCAAGTCAGGGGGCAGTGACAGATCGCGGGTCAGGTCAATGAGTTTCACCTGAATACCGTACTTATTTAGCAGTTGTTCTTCCATCCACTCCCCTATCGCTGCACTCAGGCCCAGCTCGTTTAAAGAAGGTGAACTTAGTTCAAAAATAAGGTGCCGTGTATCCTGAATCGCCTTCAGCAAAGATTGCGACACATCCTCGAGCTGTGCATCCTGTGTCTTATTCGTTGGCAAATCCTTACGCGCAGCCGCCAGTTGCAGACGGGTTAAGGCGAGCGACTGACCAACATGATCGTGCAGGTCTTCAGCAATACGTCGACGCTCCTGCTCTTCAGCCAGGGTAAGTTTAACCGCCAGAGACTTGAGCCTTTGCTGGTATTGATTGAGTTTAGACTCGACCCGCTTGCGCTCTGTAATATCAATGAAGGAGGCATAAGATAAATCACGGTCTTTAATGCGTATGAGCGTGAAGTGAATTTCTACAATGGCTGTTTCACCCGACTTTTTCAACACTTCAAGCTCGGGAAGGTAAAGGGTTCTTTGTTTCAGGTATTGTGGAAATAAGCGCTCGCGATCTTCAGGTTTTTTCCAGATATCTATTTCCATAAACCCCTTACCAACCACATCATCCCTGTTATATCCAAAATTATTTTCAAATGCTTTATTCGCATCGACAAACTCACCTGAACTAATATCACTAATCACGATTGCTGCAGGTGACGCCTGGAACACTCTATAAAATTTCTCTTCGGAAAGACTTAACTTATCCTCCGCCTGCTTTTTTTCAGAAATATCCATCACCATACCGGAGATGACATCATCAATCAGCTTTACTGAAAACAACACGAAGATGTGTCTACCTGCTCGGGTAATGGTTTGTGCTTCAAAGTTACTGACACTTCCTTGTTCCTTGAGCGTTACCAGAAGTTGTTCGCGTTGTTGTAAATCGACCCAGCGATTAATACTGCTTTCTGCCAACATCTGTTCAGTGCTGTCAAATTCATACATCTGTGCCATGGCCGCATTCACATAAATGAACTCACCATTCAGGTTAACGTTAAAGACCCCAACCAGGGAATTATCCACCAGGTTACGATACTGTACTTCACTTTTACTAAGTGCAATTTCGGCCAGTTTACGTTCGGTTATATCCTGCAGCGTCCCATGCATTTTAACTTGCTCACCTGATTCATCGCATACAACTTCTCCGACACCCTGGATATATCTGATTGTGTTATCCGGCAGTACGATACGATACTCAAAAGGTTTCCCCCCTTTGTTCTCAAGCCATGCCGCTGTATGCGCATTATGATAATCACGATCTTCAGGATGAATAATTTCCATGAGTTTTTCATAACTAATGTGCTCACCCAGCTCAACTCCAAATATTCGATACACCTCATCCGACCAGATAATTTGATTATGTTTTATCTCCCATGACCAGTTACCCATATGTGCCATTGACTGTGCATCGAGAAGATTCTTTTTGTTTTCCTTAAGTAATGTCTCCGCCTGTTTGCGCTCAGTAATTTCAAGCTTTAATGATTGATTAATGGACTTCAGTTCAGCGGTACGTTGGCGCACCTGTTGTTTAAGGCTTTTATTCCAGAACACAAACAGAAACACAATAGCCGATGCAACACCTCCAATAATCACAAGCCACTTTAAAATCACGCCGGCTTCTGTGTGCTCGTAAACTATCGGCGTATATTTATTTCGAATTTCTATTTTTTCTAATGACGTTATCGTATCCAGGCCCTTGTTGATAATGCTACTCAGTTCTGGCCAGTCCTGCCGATTAGCAAATGCGAAAACGTGATCGCCAAATGGAGAAGGCGCAGCCACTTTGAGGTTAACAAACCCCTGTTCTGAGATAAGAAACGTGCTTAGTGCGAGATTCCCAATATAGGCATCCGCGCGACCAAATGCGACCGCTTGCAGAGCCTGCCGATCAGTTTCAAATAACATTAGATTAATGTCAGGATACTGCTGAACAAGCAGCTTATGCACCTCGGTTTCACCGGGCACGGCTATCCTCATGCCAGACAGGTATTCAATGCCGTGAATATATGTACTGCTACTTGAGACATAGATAACCTGCGGGGACGATAGATAATCTTTGCTAAAAGAAACCCTGTGCGCTCTATCAGGTGTGCGCTTTATGCATTGAATTAAATCGGGCCCCTGCAGATTCGAAAGCCTCTTAAGCGCCTGCTGACATGTATCGTTGTGTACGACAAACTCAAACTTAACGCCCGTGCGATTGCCAATTAATTTCAGGTAGTCTACAGAAATTCCAGCAGGCCCTTCTTTACCAATAGTCTGGAAGGGAGGGAAATGTATCACCCGAACCTGCACGGTATGGTTTTGCGCTAACCAGTTTTTCTCTGCATCAGTCAGCGCAAGATCTAACTTGTTAATTCGACTGGTCGCAATCCATTTTGAGCGAATTTCTGTATGCTTTTCCCGAGAGATTGCCTTAATCGCTTTATTGAGTATGGGGATAAATTCAGGCCAGTCTTTGCGTACACCGACATGCAGCATTTGCTCCATGCCCGGTATGTTCATAGCCGGTTCAACGCTTGCCAGCATGAGATCATTAATAGCCTGGGCCGCACTGGTATCGGTGGCGATAACAGCATCAACAGAATGATTAACCAGCGCTTTCAGTGCATCGGTGATTATAGGGTATGGGATGATTTGCAGATTTGGGTACGTATTTCTAAGATACGTTTCAGCATAGGAACAATGTAAAACACCGACGTTTATATTTTGTGACTCCAGTTCATCTAAGCTTCGAAACTGCTCAGAACCCTTACGTTGAAAAACCGAATGATGCATCGCCACATAGGGTTCTGAAAAGTTCAGGTATTTCTCTCTTTCCTTATTGCGCAGTAGCAGTCGAATACCGTCGATTTGTTTTTGTTCTGCTAACTCATGCGCTTTAGCCCAGGTATTAGAGACATGATTAAATTTCACTCCTAGCAACTCACTGATGGCGCGCAGATAATCGGGGCCAACACCGATGATTTCACCGCTAGCAACATCAATATAATCTGAGCCCGGAATGCCTCCTCCACCAAATGTAATATTCGGGTGAGCCGTGAGCCAGGCCTGCTCTTTCGCCGTTAACTGTAGCTTTATCTGTGAATCGTTAGTCGCATTTACTGTGCTGATTTCAGCAGACAGTATGGGTGAAAACACCAGCATCAACGTGCACAAAACAAACCTGCATACACTATGTCGAGCTTGTGTAGAATATTGATTAAACACGTTTAAACACAATCGATTGACCAATGCCATTGACCAATGCCATTGAATAGTTCGCTTGCCGTTACACCTGCCCGGTTATTTATAAACCGCACATAAGGCAAGTGCTGCTGGTTGATTCTGATAATGCGTCCCCTAATGATTCCTCTGTCTGAACCGTGTTGTTAATGCAATGCATTTTAGCTTAGCTGGGAAGTTACTATTATTAAACAAACTTTCATACTATGCAGTCAATGCGTAATGGATAATGGCTTGCTGCGGTCACACATAGTGAATTTACAAAATACTCAGCTAAATCTAGAAATAATACCAACATTTGGCCATCAATACGATACAAGTTAATAGTTTCTCTAATTAGAGAAACTATTAACTTGTGGTCTTGATATAAACCTTCAACCAATTGATCAGGCAAATTATTTCGCCGATAGCAGCAAATTATAATTTATTCACAACTTCGCCAATTAAATTATCTTTTTTAGTATCCTTATATTAGCCAGTGATATTAGCCAGTGAAAGTTACATTCTTCCAATCGCGGATCTAAAAATCACTTGATAGTATTCTTCTCAACTTGTATATTAATCTGTCCATCAATAACAAGTCGCCAGAGAAGACCTAACACCGCCCACCATAATCGCTCAATCTCAAGATGTGCAAATTGTTATTTTTCTAGAAGCTCTTTTTCAGATTTTATGGCGACGGATAGATATGAAATTTGATCAGTACCCTTCAATGTAAGTCTGGCACAAGAACTATATACACCTGATTAACAACAAGCCCAAAGTTAATCTATGGTTACAATATTTAGCACTTGTTGTGTAAGGGATTTGTGAACATCAGAAATGTTTTTTATTTATATTGTTTTAGTACTTTATGTGGAATACATAATATTAAGCACCTGATTATTTAAACAATTTAGAATTTAATTCTTTAGCACTTACTGTGGTTGACCACCAATACGCAATAACTCATCATCTTATCAATAATGAATGATGGCAATCCCTCTAGCATCGTATGTGGCACCAACAAAATTAGAATGAGTGGTGTAAACCCTTAAGTTAATGGCATTGTTGTGGTGTAAGCCCGACCCCAATTCACTTTTCAAAGTAGTCACTATCTATCAGCAGAGGCAATCCAAGTAGTGCCTTTCATAGGGAGTACTTCACCCTTCTTAAATGTATTAGCCGTCTGAATCACCTCCCTGATATAGTTAGATCGATCAATATCATTAAGTTGGTTTACGAGCGCCATGACTGGAGCAGCAAGATCCGACATGGCATCCCAATAAGCTTGCCCATCATTAACTTCAATAACATCGATAGATAATTCTTCTAGTTCAATGTTTCTAAAACCTGCAGATTTAATAACATCATACAAACGATCTGGATCCGCAAACGCAAAAATACCAGGTGTACCAAGAGGTGGAACAGGAATGTCCATATACTTACTCAATACTTGTATCAACACACCAACAAAAGGATTTTTCTCCGGAGCAGCCCAGCAAGCCATACTTAATCTTCCATCTTGTTTTAATACATTATTTGCAGCGCTAAGACATGCCAACGGGTCTGGCATAAACATCAAACCCCAGCGGTTGGTTACGGCATCAAATGAAGCAGTTTCAAAATCCAGACTTTCAGCATCAACACAGTGAAAATCAATATTCTTAAGCTCATAAGCAGTGGCTTTATCACGAGCAACCTCAAGCATTTCGTCAACCAGATCTGTGCCTACTACCTGGCCAGACTCACCAACAATCTTAGCAGCGGATATAGACGGCTCTCCAGTTCCTGAAGCAATATCAAGAACCCTTGAGCCAGAGGTAATTCTAGAAAGCTCAAGCATTCGTTCAGTAACGGGCGCGGCCCCCTTCATCAACAGTTCATCACGTCTACGCCAGCCATCGGCAGCAGAAGCCCAATTATCATGCTCACGTTGCTTTAAAGCTGCTTTGTCAATATTTGTCATTAAAATTACCTTATTATAAAACTTAGTTAATCAGATGGCTTTACTTAAACGCTAGATATTTCATGTGATAGCAGGCATTAATTCAGCATTAAAGCTAAACTCACCAATAAATTTAAGTTTATGAAAATCAATAAATATATAGTGCGGCATGAATTTATTAATTCCTTTCTCCGGATAAAAGGGTTCCGCGACTCCTCCGTTATCTATATTCTCGAAACTACATATATCATATTTGACGGTGTGAAATGCTAAACTTAGCTTATCAGAAACGATGACAGAATCATCATCTACTTTATCTTTAAACCAGACCCGTTTGGCAATCATACAGCCGAAAATTAAATTAATATCAGCAGTAATTGGCCATTGTCTTTGACTTAATTCTTTTTCTGCACGCCTACTAATCTCTACCTGTATAGGTTTATCGTGCAAAATAACTGAATAATACATATTTATTATCTCCATACTTAAAAACCATCAACGTGCTGTAATCGCATGATGTGTTATATGTCGTATTTATTAACAAGATATACTATTTTTTAAATGATGATAACGCCCTTAAATGATATATGTTTTATTCTTATAAAGAATATATAAGGCAAATATTAGAAATCCTTTTACGTCATTATATTTTTAATAGATAATTATTATATTTGACGAACATACTGTTAACATTAATAATGTATATACAAAATAATTAGAAAATTAGGAGCTACATCAGGATCTCGTATATAAGTAAACACTTGATCTGTGTTTACCATATATTTATAGCCAGGACTCTAAACGAGGAAAAAATATTTTACCATAATATGCAAATCACCATTTTTTCCTTACTCGTTTCACCCAATAATAGTATTTATAGTTTTTCATATTAAATGTTGAAGACAAAATAATGTTCCCAGTAACATCACACCAATCTGGAATAGATCTACATGTTGCTGAATCTGTCGACAATACCTCCAAAACCTGACCATATTTAAGTTTATTTATAGAATGATCAATATCTGAAATAAGACCAGGACAAAGTTTACCTGTAGTATCCAAAGTTTTAGATACTATAATTTCATCTATTTCATCTATTTCACCTATTTCATTTAGAATGTAAATCATATCAGATGCTACACAGCCTTTTAATTTAGCTATTGAAATTAGTTAATTTTTTCTAGAATAATAAACACCTCTAAATCACGCCATGATTCGTTAGAGTTGTGACATGCTTCTAATGTTCTTACGTTAAACAGATGATTGAAATGTTTTTCATATTCTTGAATTGATCCACCATAAGGCGGCCCTACCTCCGATTCAAAGTTAAATAACACACCAGCCATTTTCCCATTTTTAACTAAGAGGCTGTTAGCTTGTTCTGCATATGCTGTACGGCGCTTTGGTGAAAAAGACGAAAAGAATGTTTGTTCTAGAATAAGATCATACTGGCCTGAATGTGTAAAAAAATTACCTAGGATTACATTATTTGCCGGGAATTCCGGACAGCGCTCAACAAATTGATCTAGAATAGCCCCCACCACATCTATAACCGTAACGTTATAAAAACCATTATCATGAAGATATTCCGCTTCATATGCACTCCCGCATCCAGGTATTAATATCCTTAAATCTTTATTGGTAACCTGATCAATATATGCCTTTAATGGTGGAGAAACCTTACCAGTATCCCAGCCTGTTTGAGCGTTTTTATATCGCTGTTCCCAATATGTTTTATTGTTGTCTGCATTATTCATTAATGTATCAACTCGTTGTATATAGACACTGAATTACACTATAAAATTATTAGAACAGCATAGAGCTTCAACAACCCGATGATAATAGCCATGAATTGAATATATTTTATTCGAATCATGAATAAATACAATTATTCCTGTACTAACTTAAAATTCATAACGAATAGCGGCATAAATATTACTGTTATCTTCAAATTGCGCATAGAAAGTATATTGATACTTGCCATAAAAATAATTTAAACCAGATTCTACTTTCAAGTCATCTGATAATTTATACGATGTAACAATACGTGCAAATCCATCCTTATCAGTTGTCGAATAAAAATTAAATAATGATACATTCAGTTCTTGCTGTAACATTAATTTAGTTAAACGCACAGTAAATACCTGGCGATTTTTATCGTCCACTATAGAACCAACAGGCAAACTGTTGATATAATCATCGTAGTCCTGTTTATTCTCTACATAGTATTGCAGAGACCCTGTCAATTCTGATGCTAGCTCTCTTTCATATCCCATTAACAACCGACGCTCACTGTTCCGACTGAAAGGATTACTTGCCGCTGAATCATCACTTTCATATAAACCAACTTCTGCATAACCAATACCACCAGCAACTGTCCCTCGTATACTTGCTCCGTATACCTCTAACGCTGGGAACAGCCCGTTCCCCGACAATGGGTTCACACCTGCTGGACTTTTCCAGAACCCATGGTAATAATAAAGAGCTACCTCATTAGCACCAAATGAGCGATACAAACGCAGTGATAGCTCATCGTCATCAAAAGCATCTTCTGGTTTATCCACAGACAAAGGTTGATCTCTACCTCTAAAAGTATTATTCATGCGATCAAAAAAAGTGATGCGATTACCATCAATAAAACGATCAGAACCGAAGACCGGGGTATAAACAATATCAACATTTAACGCGTTGAAAAACATCGACACTTTAATGGCATCTGTTGGTGCTTTAAGATATTCCACATCGCGCCCGATAAGAAACGAATTCCAGTCCTTAGCAAACATATCATTAATAAAAAGCAGATCTCCTGTACCCCAGGTAAGCAATTGACGTCCCATCTTTATATCCATAAAATCTACCGGACTCATGATAATATTTGCCTGCCTCAGATCAACAACGCCCTCCCCATTTTTAAAATCTGGAGGATAAACATCTAGTACAGGGTCATAAACAAAATCTGCTACAACATTTAATGTAACTTCATCAAACTCCTGTTCAGTTTCCAACTGTAATCGAGCTTCACCAATACTAGTATTTTTTTGCCTTGCATCATCCATAATACGTACACCAACTCGTGTTTCCAAAAAACCATTAAATTCAAATATTTCTTTATTCATATTGGAATCACTTGCAATAACAGACGAAAAATGAACACTTAAAACGGCTAATAAAAACACATTATTTTTAGACAACATATCACTACTGTCCCGTTAACTTAAAGAGTGTCGTCATTCCCGAATGCTTGTGTCGGGAATCCAGTGTCTTTACAGTACATAAGGCCGCTGGATCCCCGACACAAGCATTCGGGGATGACGGTTTA